>JGI24021J15306_10011322_pt1 | contig 11084 bp, 10 predicted proteins | sample Ectturendosymbi1_FD_15306 | JGI IMG/M metagenome (IMG submission 15306)
CAATCTGCTGTAAATTACTTTTTCAAAAACTTTGGAGAGAGTTGGAAGTATGGATATTGGCCTATAATCGTTTGGGGATTTAGGAGATGTTATTTTAGGAACGGGTGTAATTTGTGCAATTTTTAGAAGATTTGGAATATACAAACAGTCATGAGGCCCGAGCAATGAGCACTAGCAAATGCGAGGTTCTGGCTGATACCAAAAAGGAGGTACGTACATTACAAGTCACTGTAGTCCCACAGTCAATTTTCTTTTTTCCACCAGGATGCTATTCGACGTGTCAAAGATGCTTTCAACGGTTCCTTTTCAAATGTCTATCACAGCAAAGAGCAGGAGATTGCAAGAGTGAAGGAACGCAACGTGCGGATACGACAAATATTGGCGGTAGGTTCTTTGGCCGAACTTCTCGTTTTTTACTTAAGCTTAGAGATTCTTTGCACATATCATTACGAATCAGGCGCGTCCCAATGCATTCACGTTTTCCACGTCACGCGCTCCAGTTGCTAAAAGGTTTCACAAAGATTCGTTTTCTGCATTCTTAGGAGCTGGAAATGGATCCATCTTCTGTTATGGACCCCGCTCTCGGAGAAGATGAAATGCCCGAAAAAGTATTCGAAGTTAGCGATGACGAGGTGCGTTGATTGGTAAACGGCTGCTTGGGGGCAAATTTGCTTTTGTCCTTTAGTTGTCTTTTGAGCTTGTTATTGTGGCTTGTTGCGTGTTAAGCTCCGAAGCAAAATGCATGAAATAAACACGTTGTACAATACAATCGTACTTTAAGAGATATGCAATAAAATAATTATGCATCAACAGTATTTCGAGTTGACTGCAGCTGATTGTTGCTTGTCGCAGCTGATTGTTGCTGAAATGCAAGATTTTTTTCAACCTCATCAACGCAAATGGTCTTACAAAGAGGCTTCGTGCTGGTAAAAACATTGAGGAGGTATCAGGGGTACTATCTGAAGTGAAGAAAAATAAGAGATCTGCTTTTGCGTACGGCGATTACCAATAATTGTGCAACACAGACTTGACTGTTGGCATCAAAAAACGTGTTGAAAAACTTTCTTGTTCAAAAATTTGTAGTGGCCACTATAGGCATGACACTACTGGTATTATGTGTGCCCGTTCGTCTGCAGTTTGATAGCACTGTACGTGGAAGCAATCCCATTTATTTGTGGTGCAATATATTGCGCTCCAACTGCTGATGTATTGAATTCATGTGGTGACTGTTGAGTTGTTTTGACCAGGGCTGTGGAACCGGAACCCAAATTTCCGGCTCCAGCTCGACCAAAATTTTTTTGGCTCCGGTTCCAGCCATCCAAAATCGCTTGGGCTCCGGATCCGGCTCCACAGCCCTGGTTTTGACAGGGTTCCAACTCACAATACTACATTCTTGTGAAGGTACAAACTGCACATTTCATCTTTTGTCGAAGACGTACATACTTTATGTTCTCATAAAGTCACTGGAAAATTTATCGTGAACTTTCATTCATTTTTTATCATCTACTTATGGAATAACTCTTTGCAGGTGATGGTTGAGCGCGTGTATAGCGAAGAGGAAAAGAAAGAAATCGAAGAGCAGCAGCGAGTGGAAGAAGAAAAGAAAGCAGCTGCGAAAGGAGATAACAAGAGAGAAAGGGCGCTCCAAGACATGATGGGCGGTGTCCTCGAAGTAAAGAAAGAAGATATTTTGAAACAGGTAACTTGAACTCGAACACAAAGCATGATGCTTTTACAATATTCTCTAATGCCAAGCAGATCGTGGCTGTTGAACGGTAGTTTCACATGCACTTTAAAGGTTAGCCCATCATCACCGTCGGGGATTTTCTTCGCAATTCCTGAAAAGATCACAATTTGGCTAGTATGACAATTTTGAAAGGAGAGAAACAAAATTTTAAAAAAGGCGAGTATGTCTATTTGTCCAAAATGTAGAAACAAAATTCAGCGGTACAAATACCTTGGTTTGGACAAAAATGCGAATCGACGATAGCACGCAAGTGATTAGGTTTCATGCAAAAGGTTGCTTACGTTGGTGTAAATCAGAATAAATTCACGTTTGTGTCGTAACGATTTAAATCAGCAAGTTTATTCACACGCCACTAACTCTCGTCAGAAAATAGTAACTTCAAGTATCCTACCGCAGTGTTGCTGTGTGGTTTGACAGCAGTCTGAATGTATCTGAACCTGGTACGGTATGGGACTAGTAGAATACATCAAAAACTTTGGTTCGCGTCCTCATTCGAGTTGAGCAGACCTGCTATCGACCTGTCTAGTGTAGTCGTGAACACCATTGGTGTCCTGGATTTGAGCTGTAGAGCGTTCCTTGCAAAAGGCTGTTTTCTGCGAAGGACATACCTCCCCCGGATTGCGTCACTGAAAAACTCGAGAAAGACTGGACGGACGAAGAAAAAAAGAAGGCTAAAGATTACGAAAAGAAAAAAAAAGGTATCAAAATCCTGCCAAGTTCTTGCAGAAATGGTTCGCATGACTAACATATGTTTGTGCAGTGTGCGTGTATGCAGTGTATTGGCTCTGACTGGTTTGACTGTTTCGTCTTGCGATCTTTAGAATCTTGTTTGAAAACTGCTTACCGTCTTCGAAACGTCGCAGTTAAACGTTTCGTTTTATTTTCAATCTGGTGTTCGTTTTGAATGCGAAGACATTGAGCGAATTAAATTTTGTGGCGATTTTGCTCATTGTACAAATGAGCTGATGATTCCGTATACTGCATATCTCCAGCCACCAGAAGAACAAAACAAAAGTGTGATTGGTTGTATTACCTACGTTATTTGAAGCTGAACAAGAATGCGCAAAATGTTGATTTGGATTCAAAACCTGTGGTCCTGCTCAAGAAAAAGGCGAGCATCGAATTGCAGTATTCGTCACTTTCTCCGCTGGTCTGTTCAAGAAATAGTTGGCTTCTTGCTACATTGTTTTGAATCTGAGCACTATTGGTCGACGCGCGATTCTACTAAAGCAATGAGATGGGAGGATCTTTTCTTTCACTACAGTATAACAACGACACCTCTTTCAACCCGGAACAAATTAGTTTGCTGTTACATGCGAACACACCACCACAATGCCGTGCCGGCAAAGTTGGTGGATTGAAGTAAAATCTAACCTCGAACTGTAACGCTTCCGTCGGGGCAGTGAAAATGGCGATATAGCACTACAGTTACTTCGTGACTCTTGATGCAGAACTACAAGAAGAGCGCGAGAAATATCGGAAGAATCTGGAAAACGAGTTGAAAAAGCTTCAGCAGACGAACGTGGACGGCATGGTCAGCTTTGATGAGTCTCTTACACAGCTTTACAACAGGTGGGCGTTGTAGGTGAAGCGTCAGTGCAAAATTTCCTGCATTATTACGTTCACTTCGCTCTGTTTTGAAGATATTTATCTCGATTGACAATCAATCATTCTTACTAACATACATCACATGCTGTAATAAGATTTAACAGGCTTTACGAAGCAGAAACGCGTAGAACGAATGCCTAAAATCACCAAACCATCATTTTTGAGTTAAACTGAATGTACGTCTGAATTGACGTATCATGATGTTTATGCTCCCGTGGTGTCGCTGTTTTTGGAAATGCAATCGCAGTTTGGTATTTTTAAGTTTGGTGATTATTATGCTTCCTTTTGTGTCTACGAAGTAGCCTACCGTCTTTCCCCTCTCGAAAGGACTTCCACCCGCCCAGCGTGGCAGATTTCTTCTGACTGCAGAAGCTGAGATTTAGTGATATAAAATGAGGAAATTGACCCGCAAACTAATTATTTTGTTTTTTCAATTGACTCAAGTTGGATTTGCGTTGCACTCGCACTGGTGATATTCTTCATGCTTTCAATACTACACGCCCTGTGCGCAATTTCACAATTCCCTTTCAGGAAAGTGAAAATTGAAATGGTTGTCAATCAAGAGGAGCTCAAGATTTTGCGTCTAACCCATTCTATCATGACGGATGACGAGTTGAGAACTCACGAAGCCAATCTCAACTACGCATTCGATCTGAAAACCAACGCAAAGGTGACTGTATTAAAGCATAAGCGCCGCAAAACACTAAAAATATGCCGGAAAACACTCGGTGAATTCCAGGGTGCCGCCAGTGGGGGGCGGTGGTGTCGCCTCCCATATGCAAATGGTGTCGTACTGTAAGTAGTGATAAATGTTTTAACCTTCCGCTGAATGCCCTCCTCTCATTTGTCTGTTTGCCTCTACAAGAGCCAAAATCTGAAGGCACGCCTGGTGAGTTTGAGTCACGTCTCGTGATGAAACTCGCGAAGCTTTGCTCTAAAATGCCGACTCAATTTCCCGCTCCCGTGTTTCTGCAACTTTGAACACCCTCGTTCAGTGAAAGGTTTGAAAAAGTGCGCAGTTTCTGGTGCTGTTGCGAGTTTCCGTTGTTTGGAACCAATCGATGATCCGAACGAAATTTTAATCAAATTACGCCACATGAACGACGTGTCCGGCGCGGATTTGCAGGCCCAGTCGGCTGAACGCGAAGCGGAAGTGCGTCACATGGTGGAAGAGTACAGGGAGGTTTACGACAGCGTGGTAGCTGAGGACAAAATGCTCGACCGAGGCTTCAAACGCGATTTCTCGGACGTTCCCCTCTCGCTAACCGATCAGCTGTACAAGCTGTTCAAACGAAGGCCTAGGTTAGTAATTGACTTGAGTTTTACGATTCGTACTTTTTTATAATGCTGTAGCATTGCGTTACATTCTTTACAACACTTCGTTACCACTTGTTAGCCCGATGTTTTCCTGGTGGTAGCTAAGGTGGTTGTGGGTAATTTGTGTACTTTCCTGTGTGAACGAGGCGGTAATAGGGTTAACAATTTACCCAATTCAAAGTGATCAGAACAAGCAAATTGACAAATACTGGCACACAGTACTTATTGACAAAGTTTGCCTCTGTTCTGAAGGATAATGATATGAACCTGACAGTAATGAGCCATTGCTATGACGTTGCATGTGGTGTAAGTTTAGCCTTGTTTTTTTAGACCTCAACGTTTTCGAAACGTTGAAAGAGCCAGCAGTTTGAACCCATACGCCGATGTCGGAACGGCGCAGAGTTCCGGACGGCCAGAAGACGAAGCACGGGTCACTCTGGACGCCCTTGTGGAGTTGGACAACGAAGCAAATATGCCTGAAGGCTGCGACAGCGGCCTCTGGACTCGGTTGTGCCATGCGAGGTACATGCTTACTTTGGCGGTTTTGAATAAAAGATGCTGATTACGTTTCGTAATCAATAGGTTTGCGACAAATTATCTTCTTTTGCGATGCACTCTCCGCTGGTGATAATTTTCTTAAGTCGCGAGATATCGTTCCGGTTGACTTTTCGTATAAACTTACGTGGCGTTGTGGCAACCTGTGCGTGATATCCATGAAAGGTCCACTGCTTGTTCTTGACAATGTACAAAGTTGAAATGTTTCGAAGGTTGCGTGCCGTACAACCCTGGTGCGCGAAAAATGTGTTGTGTGAAAATCGCTTAGATTGTACGTTTCCGTGGAAACACTGTTGGTGGAATGTTCTTGAAATGACAAAAATAACATCAAGTTTTTGTGGGAAGATCGCTGTTGCAGAGAAAATCATGTTGCGGTTTAGTTTGAGCGATCAAACCCGAAACAGGAGTAGGTTTAGAATACCTCGCGCAGATTTTGTTTGGCGGATGCGACGTGTAAGTCTGCAATACGTACTTCCTGTTCATAACATCATCCCGCAGTTGAAACGTTATTCACTTCTCAGACGCAACAAAGTTGAAAGCGAGATTCGTGTGAAGCAGAGCGCCCTGACTCTGGCGGAAATGACGCAATACCTACAATTGAGGCAGGAGGAGGACGAATCAATCTTTCGCGACATTGAGGACATCGCGAGACACCAAACGAAGTAAGCGGCACAAACATACAGACAAGCACAAAATGCAGTCCAATGGAAGTCTGCGACTGCAATTACTTAAATGTCGCAAAGCTTTGCAAGGTCACGTTTAAAAAGGAAACGTGTATCTTTGTTGAACTGCTTGTAGAGGGCTTCTATGCTGTAAAAGTGCCTTTGAACTTGTTAAGCGTCAGGCGACATACCCACGTTCTGACGTATTCGAGGCGCTGGACAATAGGAATAATTCAATCCGGTGTCAAGCGACATTTCTGACTTCACACCATGTGCGCATGCGCTGAGTAATATTCTACATACCAAATACGCTGATAAAACTGATTATTAGGGCTTAGGAAATCGTGTTTAGGTAAGTGTGTCGGGTTAGGGTTTGGATTAGGGTTAGAAAAAGAAAAATAATTGAGGTCTAAGACTAAGTCCAATATTTTCTAGTGGCTGTAGTTATTCCCGTACTTTAGCTTGTTGTGGGTATCTGACAGCGAACCAAAAAGTTTTAATTTACGCAACATACGGTCAAAAAAGTAATCGCCAAACTGTATGCTTTTAATCTGAGAAAAAAATAACTGACAAAAAATAATAGGTCAGAAAATTCGCAGAGGTCAGAAATTTTGCTTGACACCGGGCCTTTTCAGTGCGGTCAACTCTTCCTCTCAGCTGTCGGAGCGTACTGTGGAATAAAAAAGTTGTTGCACAATTCGTTGTCGCTGCAACCTGGCCTTCAGCTTGATTTTCTTTCATACCTCATGTTCGGATGCTTTTTTGAAAGCTTTCAAAGCTTTTGTGTTGTTGTTATTGCCCGACAAACATAGGATATTTCGGCAACAAGCACTGATACGTCGACAAAACCGGTGAAACTCACGCTTGTGCTTCCAGGCTGTATGAGGACATAATGAGGAACACACTCAATCTCGAGGTGCAGTTCTTGCTGAAGCAGGGCAGGGTGGAGATCACGTGCGGACCATTCATTCCCGATTATTCAGACAGCATTCTGATCCACAGGGGCGTGGTGGAAGATCTGAATGGAACTATTCGGGTAAAACAAGACCTTTTTAGCCACTTTTAAAACTGTTGATTTTCGTGCAAAAGTGCGCTTTTGACTCACAGAATCTGGAAGGCGTTGTCCTGCTCGAGCGTACGTTTGCAAACGTGGTAATTGTAAAAGTTTTTTGACGATCTTCGTACTTTTTTGTGATTCGCTTGGAAGCAGTAATAAAATCGCTGTTGGACATGAAACAAGAATTAGATGCTTGGCAACAGTTGCTTCCAACAAATGTTCTGCATCAGTTGTCACCCTTTGCTTCAATTTGTTATGTCGCGCCGGCTTCCCAAAGTCAGGCTTAATTATTTGTAATTTATTTGCATTGTCGTCATACGCAAAAAATACCGTTTTCGCCGTCGCACCTCGGAAACCTTTGTCGATTCCCCAAGGTGCTTCGCGAGCCCAGTTTAAACCGCTGTTTTACAACTTACAGGGTCTATGGATGGCGGTAATAGTTATTAACACAACGCTTGCAAGTTCATCCACCAATACTCAATTGCAGTGTTCATGCGTTTTGCCAGATAACAACTACAGTAGTAGAATCGAAGCGCATATTGGTTAAGTTCACGTTATTTGGTTGTATAATGCAACTAAACCCAGACGCATCCAAGAACTTGGCCGTTTTCCTTCTTTTTTCACTAACCTTACGTGTTGAAGTGAGTTATAAATTGTTTGAAACAAAAAATATGTTTGACTCGCTTCTATTCATTCATATGATCACTTAAAATTATCCTACCTTTGTGTGCGAAAGACTAGGAGCTGAATCGCTGTGAATCAGAAATACAATTAACTTGATTCCGACAGACGTTTCGTTTATGACTGCTTGCGTCAGTCGGGCAGCACCATACAGAAACCTCCTGACCTTGAAGCTAACTAAGTATCTGACAGGCCACTAATAAAAAATGCAACAGACTTCATTCTGTTTGCTTGAAAAACATTGCCGATTACTCAGGCCAGTAACCACGTAGGGCCATTCAGGGGCAGCGCCCCCCGAATTTTTTTGTCACCCCCAAATTTTGTTGTGCCCAGAAAATTTTGTTTTAAACCTATATAAAAACAAAAATATTTCCCCCTAAAAATGCATTTTACCCTCCCCCCCACCCTAAAACCTGGCTACGGGCCTGCGATGATTATCTCACAGCTTTTCCTAAACCTAGTTCTTTCCGGTGTTATCGCCAGAATCGACTGTCTCTGCATGCTCATAATCTAACGGTTGTTCAATGTTTTGTTTTCGAGCAGACACTAGGAGAGAGCAAGGTTGCGGCCATGACGGAAAGCAAGGACTTCAAGAAAGGCATCCATCAACTGGAGTGGGACCGCAAGCGAATGCTGATGCAAATGGAGGACTTGCGCAACAAGGCCCGACACATACAGATGCTCAAGCTCACCAAAGAACTTCAAGCGGTCAGTGTCCGAAACGGTCTTTAGCTTGGACAGCAAAGGCGCACAAAGTATATCAACTGCACACTATGACTGGGATCGTTTTGAGGTCCTTCTTCGGAAGATAACGGAGTAGAAAGGTTGTCAACCGGTAGCGGAGCCAGCCAAAAATTTTTGGGGAGCCAAAACTTTAGACTTTAGGCGAGCAAAAGTATTTTGTTTGGGGCACCGCCTCTCAAAGCATTAAACGACTATAGATATGCTAAAACATTGGGGTTGGGGCCCCCTGGCTACGCCAATGTTGTCAACGAGGAGGATGATTTCGCTCGCTACGACTTTGGTTGGTGCGCTGAGGACAACAGCGCAGCGGTCATTCAGAGCTGTGAAGTTAAAAAAGAATATTTTAGTTTCCCAGCAAAGGTGTTCACTTGGAAACTGCAAGCACGCCAATTTTACGCGTTTCCACAGAAGCGTTTCCGGAAAAAGCACCGAATCGCCAGTGATTCTCAGCTTCGGATACATTCAACTGATTGTTGATCAAGCAAGCTATAGTTTCTTCTTAATCCGGCAACGTTTGTTATCTTTGAAAACCTGCGGCCGAACATTTACCGCCCGACACGTTTCTCTTCGACAAGTGGCAGTGACGCAGCAACGTTAAATGACGCCTGGGGTTGCACAAAATTAGAGCTCTTCTCCAAAACCGTTTGGTGGACAGATTTCGCGTAATGTTAAGATCTTTCATCACCCGAAGCACAAGTTACCGCCTTGGCGACGACAGACAATGGAGTATCAGTGAGTTGTTTTGACAAAGGCTCTCGGAGCTTTGGGCTATCTAATTAGCTGCACTCATAGTTTCAAAACGATGGACTCATATCACCAACTAGAATTACTTCACACAATCAACTAAGCACAGTAACACGAGGGACAAATCTTTGAATAACCTCCTCAATGTTACTGTTTCTTGCGGCATTTTTTAAACAAAAACAGTTGCTGGAAAAAGAGCTTGCAAGTATTTATTAAAACGGTGCCTCGTTTCAGCGCGCGAAACTTAACGGAAGTGCGGTTCATTTAGAAACAGTATTTATTTGCCTTTTCCAGTTATTTTGCTTTTTGAAATACACCTGGACNACAACAGATTGTGTTCTATCGAGACCAGATCCCGTCACGGCTTACCTTCCTTGCACCGTGNAATCGCTCTTTGATTGGTGTTTGCCANTGATCATCGGCACGTTCGCCGAACGCAGCCCATGAAGCACTAGCAGCAAAACCAAACAACGCAACGCTATGTATAAATAGAGTTTCTCGAGCTCGGCTGAGCAACAAGCACCGCCTGAGGGCAGTCCAGCGTCGGGATTTTCGATGTTGTCATCACAACGGTTGTGCCGACAGTTCAGGTGTAAACAAGTTCGAGTGCTCTCGACGAACGGCTCTTCTGGCGATTCAACTATGCTGCTTAAAAAGACTTTTGCCACCAACCACTTGCGCGCTTTTGCACCAGCAGGGTTTTTGAATCAGTTCATTTCAAACAGGATCGAGTGCGACTTTCCAACCGGGCAATTGGGTCAGACAGACCCGCATTTGGCGAGGCGAAAACCTGGCAAAAAGAGCATTCACTTATCAAGTAGCTAGGTATTTGCAGTGGGTTGAGAAACTGAAAGTGCATTAAAAAGATTGCAAAACTGGTGCAGAGAAGATTACTGCCCAAGTGCGAGGGTGTCGTGCTTGTAAGAAAATGTTTGGAACAACAAATCGCTTTTCACAAATGAAAAACATTTTTTGATATTCTTCAATGTCCACAGTCATGAGCGAATAAGGAAGATATATTAATTGCGGTGCACAAAAGTCGATGACCTAATCGCCTTCTTGGCATTTCTTTTCGACAATTGTAGCTTCCCCCCAAAACAAATTTTTGCGATCACGACGCCCCTGCCTGAGTGGCATTGTGATTTCTACCTTTTGATTTTTCTTTTTATTTAATTGTCATTATTTGTTTTTACCAGTGCGTGCTATTACAAATACTAATACTTCCTGATCTGCCTTTAACCCACAAACGATTTTATGTTCGGGCTTGTGAGTCGGTACAAAAAGGCTGTGCATGAGTGCAGTTGTTTAAGTAAATGAGTGCAGTCGGTTGTTGTTCATGTTGCTTGAGTAGGTAAAAAGAAATCTCCTTCCACGTAGGATGTGCTGGGTTTCGAAAATAAATCTTTCGCAAGGTGGGTGCAAAGCTTCCATTTTGAAAGACAGTAAATGCAAGTAAAGAGCGTCAATAAGCTTTGGCCCCGACCCACTTGGAAAGTACCCAAGCAGCTTCGGCTGGCAACGGGTGTGCACGGGTACATATTGACAGAAATAGCAATAGTAGCCTAGTCTTCGAAGATGGTTATTCCTTAACAACTCCTCATCTTATATTCAGTTCTTGAACGAAGAAAACAACGCTGCCAAGCAAGCAAAGCAGGTGGCAGTTCTTGAACAGACGTTAGCGCTGCAAGATAAACAGCTGGATCGGAACGTGGAACAGAAAAACGCTTTGGTGAGTACAAACCTCAGTTGCTTCGTAGAACTTAACGTAGATACCCTTTCATGCATTGACCAAATACGAAACCATCAATAAATTTGCTGACACGTTTCTTCAATGTACCTACTGTTTACATCAGGGTTTTTTAAGGCGTTTTAGGGACCCGAATCGCGTCCCTAGAATTTCAAATCGGGTCCCTAGAATCAGATAAAATTATCATCGGGTCCCTAAAATCAGAGAAAATCGGGTCCCTAG
>JGI24021J15306_10011323_pt1 | contig 11084 bp, 5 predicted proteins | sample Ectturendosymbi1_FD_15306 | JGI IMG/M metagenome (IMG submission 15306)
AGGGAGGCTTTAAACAAAGGACAATTACTTGGGGGGGGGCGTGGTAGAGAAAAGGTTAAGAACCACTGTTGGAGGTGAACGAAACCTAGTTGCCGCAAGTTAATGATGATACGTCAAATCACCTGTAGAATTGGAAAGTGAGAGGTCTTCTGAGCCGCATGACTTATCTTTGTTCTCCAGGTCGATTTCGTTTTCCTCCAGCACCTCTTGCTCCTCCAGGTTCTCATCAACAGCATCCGGGTCATAGTACGGCGACAAGCGGTTCTTGCGCCGGAAGTACTCGCAGCTGTCCTGACTTGTTGGCGTTTTATGCTTCGATTTCTGTGAAGAAAGCGTCTGGAATGAACTCTCACACGACGGCAACCGAACCCCCCGACCGAACCCCCCGAGCACAAAAACATGTTTTTCACGCGTGAGAAGGACACACACATGCGCCAACAAACTCTAAGGCAGTGGTTCTTAACCTTATTTACATATCTTACCCTTTTATCAAACAACATTACCAGATTTACCCCCAACACACTCGGTGGTGGTCATTTATTAAAAATACGAAATTCAACAAACTCTTACAGTTTAGAATGATTTATAAAAATTTACATTGGCTGCAATTTATGGTTCAGTAAATTTACCCTCTTGGACGATGAAATTTACCCCCAGGGGTAAATTTACCTCAGCTTAAGAACCACTGCTCTAAGGAAACTTACCATGGTGTCTGTGCGCGACAGCTTCCTGTGGGGATAGCGCTCATAGAAAGTATCATCCTTCATCATGCGCTTCCTCATGCGGCACGGGCCCTCGGTCGAGTCAAGGGTCCATTTTATCAGTGTTTCCGGTTCTTCTGGGCCCCAGACACCGCGTTCGCGGCGCAACTCGGCGGCAGATTGGGCCCATTCTTTCGAAGCAAACTCAGTAAGATGCCTCTGGTCCTGTTACGCATGAGCAGTTCATTTATGGACGAGTGAAATGTGGGAAAAAAGCACGTAGCGTTTGATGTGTAGTTACAAGCAAACAACTTTCCTAGCAGAAGAAATATTAGTGACGAATCTGGTGAAACAGAACGTTTTGGAATCCGAGTCGTCGAAACATCGAGTCCTCGTCATTTGCAGCTATTTGAGGTGGGAAAATGAAAAAACTGTCTCAAATTTCACACAAGTCTACTTCTGCAATGAAAGAAAAACTTTCGTCAGAAAAAAGAAGGCGCAAATGTCGAAGTGACCGGTCGCTAAGCAACGCACAAGTAGCGACTGAGCGAACAATGCCTTCGCATTGACGAAGTGAACGACCAGGTGATTATTCCGACGAATATCCATCTAAACTTTCCTGATCCAAAACTTAACTTTAGGTGATGATCTTACTTCACGCCCGAGATTAGTACAAAAAGCCTGCGTGCATCAGAACACTTCAAGCGGTGGTGCGCGGTTACCCAGGCAACCGGACAAGCCATTCTCGTCTTCATAATAAATCAAAAAGCCTCAAATAAACAAATCGTTGTACAGACACCAAATTTAGAGACGCTTAATACTTGATGAGCGGTTCAGCCAAACAAGGAAGATTTTCAGCCACTTTGAATCGAATCCAATAAAATGTTCGTTTTAGTATTTCAACAACTGCAAGCAAACAATACATTACAGTAATTTGTCAGCTGGGAATCTTCAAATGTTTGTATGTTGATCTCTGAGGAAATTTCTTCATCTCAAATCAAGTTATGATGCGCAACAAAAACAGCCTCTACCGACCACATTAAAAAACTTAACTCACCTCTTTGTTGTTATTGTACTGCAACCTCACTAGGCTTCGGACAACTGAGATATGGTTAAGCGTCCACATATTGTTATCCTGCAAAGATTACTGTGCACAGTCAAAATGTCAAAGTTTTTTCACTTGACGCAGTAGAATAAGACTTTAGGAATGACGATGCGTAGGCTTAACGTGAAATCGATTTCCTGTTAAAAAATTTTGCCGATTGATTCCCTGTTTGTCTCCCTTGTGGAGAGCAGTTGTTTGACGCAGTAGGCAGGCGAAGCAACAACAGATCAATGCGCATGAGAGACGTAAGGGTCATACAGAGTAGAAATGATGTAACCAGTGACGTAACTCGCACACGGAAAACAGGTTGAAGCTTAACCAGTCGTGCCGCTGTTGGTCAAGGACGGAATTTGCTTAACTGTTGCTAAACATGTTTAGGAGGCTCTTCAGCGATGGTACGCGCACAGCACGTCGACTTGTCACTCGGAACTAACAACACGAGGTCAAGAGCATGACAACTGCAATCATGTGTTGTCTGAATATATTATAATTTGATGCAAAGATCTTCTGAACATTTTTTTTGACTGTGCTCAAGCACCACCACTTATCCAACGCCTGCGGCCAAATAGCCCTTCTGGCCTAACCCCGTTCACAAAGGTTACACAAGCTTGGCATTCGTTGTACAAAAGCCCGTAGAAAGCTGGAGTGTTATCTGACATACGGCTAAATCTCATACAAAAGTACACGAAAAGCGGAAGTGCTAAATAGCCTTATAATGAAAATCACGGCCAAAGAAAACGATACAAGCGACATTCAACAACTGCAAGCAAACAATACATTACAGTAATTTGTCAGCAATAAAGAATGGGTTTTTTAAATCCCATTTGCTGCAGCAATAACATTTTTTAAATCCCATTTGTTACAGCAATAACAGGAGTTATCGAAACGTTAACGTTTGCAATATGTCGTTACAAAAGTATAATCAGGGAAATTAAATGTGCACTTGTAAGATGTCAAATTTTTCCAATGGTTTCTCAAAATACATTAAAACCTCACTTTACGACCATCTCGGTACTTAGATAATAGTGGTCGCCAAAGTCAAACCTTAAAAAAACCTGCCTTCAGCTTGTGCAAAACTGGGGAAGCAGTTTAGGGGCGTGGGTAACCGGCACAGTAGAATGACATTGTGCATAACACCCTGGGCCCGAGAGTCGAATTGACGTCAAGCAAAGCCACTTCCGCGCTGATGTGATTTAGGCACTCGGCTCTAGGTGGTTGATTTAGCAAAAACTATGTTCTTTAAATGGACAAGACCTTGGTTTCTAGTCGGAGGAGAAGTCAGAGCTTCACACCGGGGAAAGTCGGGAAAAGCTCGTCTGGTTGAAGTCGTGCAGGAATAAGTAAGGTTGGGGGAAAAAAGAATGGGAAAAATTTGCTGACAATTTTCCTGGTTCAATCAACCATGTAAGTCATTTTTAAGTAAATTTTGAGGCAGCTTGCCTAATACCGCAGAAGAAAATGCTGCTGCTCTGACAACAAACTGGTTTCAGTTGCCGTTGGGCAAGCAACTCAACGAACATATCTGCTGCACCCAGACTTGTAGACAGACCTGTGCGAGAAGCTCTACTGGTAAGTTTCGAGTATTTTGGCGCAAGCTTTCCACGAATAAGACCAGCAACAATGCAACGACGAATACGGAGTTTAAGCGTTGTGTGATGTACGCAGATGAGCTACATGCTTCATTCACGCTTTAACTTAGGGATGATTAACAATTAAGGCGGAGTCGATAGTACTGAGCTCAATATTGTAGTGCAGACTCTTTGACACAACGGTAAATGTCCTTCAAAGCATCTCTACTTTCTACCGCACATAAAATGATGGAAAACAAAGTAGTGTCAGAGAAAAGCCTACACAACATCAGCTAATCGAGCAGTTTGTTGTTTTATATTATCCGCCTAGGTTTAGCTGATTAGAGACGTACGTCACAAATTGATCCTACGGAAGTTGAGCAATAAGTTGTACTGCTTTCGTTACGTGCGTGGTAAACATATAAACACAAGTGAGAAATGGTGAAATCTCGTGGCTGTAGCCTACACAGAAAAGCAAGTTCTGATATTATTTATCAACGGTCCTGAAAACCTGCTTTGAACGCCGGTCACACTGTTCGTGAATATTACAAATAGATATTGTGATAATTACAAATAGATATTGTGATTATTACAAATAGCTATTGTGATGGGCTAACCTGCAGGAAGGAAAAACCCGACTCTTCTTCCAAGATATATACGTCACGTAGTCTAAGCGCCAACTCAAGCTCCCGTTTGAAATCATCGATGATATTTGTCACTGGGCTGCTTCTTGCGACTACAGAACTTGCTGACTCTGGCGAAGATTCCGCTCCTGTCTGAGTTGAAGTGCGTCGTCTCATAACCCAGTCAAATGACCTCTGATTCCCCCAAGCCGGCGTGGTGGTCGGGGTACTGGGGCTGGATGCTGTAGAGTTTGGGGCTGACTGAGCCTTAAACACAAGCGGCTTGAACTGAAACCGTTCAAACATCGTCATCTCTTGCAAGTTTATCGCCGGCAACAGACAAACAGCGATTGCACTGCTCGTTTACACCTAGACACTGCTGAGCTGCTAGACGCTGGCTAAGCCCTGAAACACATTCGACATTGACCTAAGGATCGATGGTCCGTACGACAAAGAGCCTCACGTTGCGACGCACTACTAGCCAAGTATAAACATGCGCGATCTGTCAGTCTACTGCCGATCAGCACCGACCGTCGATGCGTTTCATCGCCTGGAGCTGTACGAAGTGCCAGCCGAACGCAATTAAACAACTGACGGAATACTTAACCAGCAGCCTTGCTTACAAGATATTCAACTCTGCCGCCGAGACACTGCGGTGCGGGCGCGCGCGACACGACGGCCCCGACGCCAGTGTCGGAAAAGCGCCAACTTTTCCAACAAAGAAGTAACGCTTGACCGGCGACGAAAGTCTTCGCGCACGCGGTCACCCCGTTATGATGTCACAAAGGTGTGGACCACAACACGAACGCTGAAGTGCGCGCCTCGTAATGCCTTGAAAGGTGATTGGAAAACGGAGCGCAAGCTTTTATTCTTGCCAGCGAAAAATGCGAACACTGCACGACTGCTTTGTAAAGCACAACTGGATAAAACCGCTAAATGAGACTATTGCTGACAGCCTTTCAACAGCTACGGACACCGAGGCCACAAAGCTCAATGCTGACGAAACTGAGGAAACGGTGCGGTTGCGGCCTTGGTCTTATCTAGAAACCACTCAGACTCGCATCACTGCGCAGCGATTACAGCAATCCGACAAGATGCAGCCGCGTATGCATAAGGTCGACAAATCTGTATCGAATCTATTTTAAATCTTTTTAATTAAAATGCGAAAGTGGAAACAGGTGCCGTTTGAATGCGAAAATTGAATATGAGAACATCTTTGGTTTTTTTTCTTAACGCTTTTCATTTATTCAATTACGTGCAACTACTGCAGACAGCGGCCGAACGAACAGTATACGCCGTCGAGTTATCGCTGAGACGAATTCAGCGATTGCTCAAAAATCACGAGGGCAGCGCTTGCCAGTGTAATGGTGAGGACTTCAAAACTATTATTGATTTGAAAGTAGCTGCGCCAACGCAATAAACGTTGGTATGACGACCAAAAATCAATGCTTGATGTGTTCAGGCCGCGACTGAGGTTGGCAATGTTCGCCCGCACTTCGCAAAAGCGCGAGAAGCAGTGAATGGCCACGTGAGAGAAAAGACGCGGCTACGAAGAAGTATAGCTTAGTCGATCGATCGTTGAAGCTCCCGCCACGACTTTCTTGCGTCGTATCTTTTCACGGCTATTTCCGGAGCGGAGCGGATTTCACGAGAAGTTTTTCGATAGAACTGCGCCTTCAACACTGACGAGGCTGACTCAAACGGGAAACGTAGTTAAACGCTACGTCAGACGTGGCGTAAAATTAGACGTGAAACTTGGTTGGAAATAAATGAAGACGGGCGCGGGACATGGCGAAACAACAGGTTCGGGCGTGCGCGTTTTGCATTGGTGCGACACACCCCGTTCCCGCCAGTTCACGGCAAAGCACACGACATCTCGTTACACTATCTTCTCCTTTCGCGGCCAAATATGGCGAAAACCACCACCAAAACACGCTTTTCCGCAATGACCTTCTCAAGTGTAAGACTGATCTTAGCAACTACTGAGTTTCAAAACGGTGTCCACCCGAATCTGCCTGCAGTGCAATGACGTAACCCAACAAACTAGTCTCGCTTAAACAGCATCTTCAGTCATTGGTAAAAGCTCAATCGCCGTGAGTAAAGTACAATGGTAAACTAAAAACAATCACAACTGCTACTCAAGGCCGTCAAAACGAGGCGATGCAAGGGGTGGGGGGTGAGCAGCATATTTCACACCTGTGAGCAGCATATTTCACTTTAGCTGGAGGGAGACCGGACCAAGGAATATTGCCAAGTTCTCGCAAAACCCATGTTCAGAGTTACGCCAAGTTACAAACACACTTCTCTTGAGAACATGGGCGGTATGTATTAAAGGTGTGTGTCGTTGGGGGGAGGGGCTCGCTGCACACACGGGTTCGAAACACAGAAGACCACTGAAAAAAGGAAGTCTTCGGAGAAAGGCATGCGCTGCATCCAGTGAAAAGTGAGAATAATGCTTTTTTGTTGAGCGAACTGTGGAATGCGATGCTGCGGAACTATCAAGCGATTCACATCGGCGTGGCTGTTTCACCGATGACGTGCTAGCAATCGAGATGCCACGATTTTAAGTAAAACACCACGATTATTATTAACTGAGCATCGCTGCGGTGGTGGTGGGCCTTTATTAATGAACGCGCTACAACACCTCCCCGTGACATGTAATTACACAGCGCGGCAGGAAACGTCACAAGCAGCAAATGGTCTGAGGAATGTTTCGCTGTCTTTGCTTGAAGCTCAGCGTTGTAACGCGATTCCGCTGTCATGCGTAACGAGAAAGCTGTCATGCATGACGAGAAAGAGGTTCGACCATCCTCAGCCAATGACGTTTATACTCCGGCAGTTTGTTAACAAGGTCAGGACAACCGTAACTTTTGTATTTTACCGTATAGTTATCCACTCACATGATACCAAATCGAACATGGAACACTTCACGTAATCATACGCTTCGGATTCGAACAACGGTTTGTGAGTTCTATACTTGGGTTGTATTCGAACATGTAATCCACACAACAGTGGGTTGAAGAGATGACTACAAACGCCTACAAAACCCCACAACGACGTAACGTAATTTTTACCAGCATGCGAACCACGCCATACAATGAATCAGGGACCTTTGAAAGTTATTCTTTGTCTCACATCAACACGGCCGCAGAGTATTTCCACTGAGAGAGGAAATTAGCCAGAGTACATCAAGAATGTTACGGAAAGGAGTGCAGCATCATGGCTCTCCAACGTTGTCTGCTTGTAATCCGATTGTTATTCGTCAAACAAGCTACAAAGACTTATTCAGCAGAAGCCAGCGCTTAGCTTCCTCCCCGTTCGTGAAACAAACGCCTGCGCTTCGCAAAATGTGCCATAAAATTCGGGAGCGAATTTCTGAGAAATCCTTCAAACGAATTGTTCTGAAAAACAGCTGAATAGTTTTCGCACATATTCTCGCAGAGCTGCTATCGTTACCCGCGCAACACTTGCTCTAATCTTTCACTGACATAAATACATACGACCGTACGCAAGCTAAAACACCGCTTCCGATATTCCCTTAAAAAGTCCATCGATTCACAACTGGTCAAGTAGACCTGGAGACAAATGGAGTAAAACTCCAATTCCCCAAAACTCACATGATATGATGTAAGTTTGTATTTCGCAAGGCAGGTACTATTCTTCACTCACAGAAAAAAAATCAGAACAATTTCAACATAATGTAATTAAAGCTTCTCACATCCAAATAATCATTAGATCGGTCACTGCCAACAGAATACTACACAACGCAAAAGATGCCGATGACGCACGACAAGTGAGAGAAGCGGGTTAAGTTCAGCAAGTAGCAAACACGATCAAAATCATTGTGTTTTTTCCGGACATCAGATCCATTCAGCTTTCCGCGATAAAGGAAACAACTACATCTGGTGGAGCTACAACAAATATAAAGCAACAGCAGCTGGAGCAATATCACAATCGATCACTCTGTGGAAACCTTAACCGAGACGTGTTTTTATGTACGACACTCTTACCCAGTCGTTCTGCACTGATGACACTGCGCTGCACACATATTCGGGGTCTCGCAGGAGTCCGGAACTGTTTTTTTCTCGATCATATGAACACTGTTATGGCGAGTTTTAATACCACACTGAGACGAATGACTGAAACGTTTCAGTGAAGAAAAAAAAGGTCCGACCCCTGACGTAACAGCAGAACTTATTAACAGCGAGCGCTTATTACGCGTCATCTGGTGGCGTCTATGATGTGACATCACCAACTCTTACCAATTACCGTGTCTTGACGAATTGAACTGTAAAAGTGGATGATACGCTAGAACAGGGGTCTCCACGCTTTTTTGTCAGAGAGCCACATAAGTTACTAGACAACAGTTCGAGGGCTGGACATTTACGTAATAAGATTGTTTAGGGATATGTTACATCCTACCAAAGGAATTCGTTTGACCGAGCAGCGCAGCTATAGTTATACTGGATGCGAGGTTTGCTGGTTGAAGCGGCCTAACAATTTGACTGGAGCAAAACACTGAGATCTTTCAAGCAGAACTTCGCGGGCGTTCATACGCACCAGAGAACTGCCATCCACAATCAAAGTGCTATGACATCCAGTATTTCCTAAACAAGGTCTCGTTGCACAGGAGCAAAGGCTACTCGCAAACAGCAAAGAACCCCCGACCTATTTGGAGCTGGCAGCTCTTTATGTCACTGGAAACAATCTGGAGTCAAAAGGAATATTGCGACTGAGCTCTTACTTCAAGTTCAACACGACTCTCTGAAGCAATGGTTCTCAAAGTGGTCGATATCGACCCCCAGGGGTCAATAAATTGTCACATGGTCGAATGGGGGCCACTGAATGGTCAGAGGGTCAATGAATAAATGCTGGGGTCTACTGGAGAAATGAAGCCTCCAATAAAATTAAGAGGGCTGATCAAATCTCAGCTACAGTAGTTTGAAAGCATATTCGATTCGAAGTTTTTTATTAAATCATCTATTGTGATGACATTGTGAAAACTTTTGTTTGTTACGTCACAATCAATATTGTAGCGCATTTTCCGGTTGTGTATTATTTTATCATTGATTTCAAGTAAAAAGTACTCAAATTCATTTTGACACATACTTTCCTTGTATTAGTAACTGTTGGACTAGACCGCGGGATCTACAGAAAATTGTATACTTTAATTGGGGGTCAACCCGCAGAAAAGTTTGAGAACCACTGATCCAAAGAAAAGGACAGCTATAATCGTTAACACGGGTTTCTCATTCCGCTGTGGGCCACGGGCTGGTGTTATTGAAAAGGATGAACCCTTCAATCGAAAACGCAGGTTGCTCTTGAACTACAAACGTCATAATCCGCTGTCTTTCGTCATAATGCGTTAGATATTATTGCGACGTGGAAATTTCCACGTAGCCTACAGTACCACGTTGTAAAATCTAGAAGCAGTCTTTGATGTGGAAGACGACTTGATCTGTGCATTATCATGTGTTGAGCATCAAATATCTTTGCTTTCTAACAACAAGCTGCATTGATTGTAGGACACATCTGTTGTTAAATTTGTTTTTAGTTGTTTAATTCCTGCTGTATTCATGTGCAACAGTTGTCGCGTTGGAGAAGTTGTACAGGCCACGGGCTTTGTGTTTGTTTATTAATTGGACCACATGATTGAAAAGGTCGGAACCCCTGCATNAACATAATANACATAATAAATCGACAGCACATTATATAGCTTCGAAATGTTTCAGATCTTCTGACCAAACCTATTTCATCAGTTTGCTTTTTTAATCATTTCCCTCACAACGTAATTTAATGCTCTACCAGCATTTTACGTTTATATTACATTTTTTAAAATTCAACTCGGAACCTTAACTCCCACATATGGCACTGGGATGCTATTGCAACCATAACATTCAGGTGCTATGCTTTGGAATGCAGATTGAAATGCTACAGTAAGGTTACCACATCTGAAAAGACAAAATTTCTGACAGTCTCAATGGCTCCATCTCGCGGCAACAAACAAGCGCTATGCGGCATTTTCAGAATGTTCTTACAACTTCCAATCCACCGCACAACAACGTCATTATCACAGAAGAAAAATATCACAAATCGTTACACAACAGGCTACAAGCCATACTACAAAAAAGGCATGTTTTTGTCTCCCAATCCTGACTATTCATATTTTTCACAGGATATTATGTACAGATCCTCTGAAAGTGTCAAAATTCCGGACAGTTTCGCATATTAAAAAATCATTTCCAGACATAAAAATATAACACTGAAATTCCGGACGTCCGGGATGTCCCGGACATATGGCAACCCTATGCTATTGCCACTTCCTGTACAAGACCTCGATTCCACGATCACTGTCCTTTGCAACTGTTCATCCAGGTGAGGGTGCGCTAGTTAGGTTAGGTCATTTTAGATGCTATCGTAAGAGGGCTGGGAGCACAATATTTTACAACAGAAAACAGAAGCCAATATAATTGAAACCGGCTCACCACCCACAGCGAGCCACATAATTCCTTGGCGAGCCTATAAACAACCACAGTTCCACACCTGCATGGACACGTTTCTCGACAACTTCTGCAGTATTTCCCTTCTCGGCTTCTTCCCGCCCAGCAACGCATTGCCCATTCTTTTCATCAGCTGCAGAGAACGTAAAAGAGAAACACTGCACATTACTGCGCAAGTCGACCGAATCAAGGTTCACCATATAAGGACACTCAGCTAATTTCTCCTTACCACCCAAGCGCCAAGACAATAACAAAAACAAACAGGCATATTGAGGAAATCCCCACCACCGATACCGCATTCGAATGAAAGTCAACCGACTTAGCAGCCAACCTGTTGCTGTGGGGACTCCTTGACGACCACGGTCGCGGCCTTCTTTTCGCTCGCAAGATACGTCATCCACGATTTCGCGGCGGTTTCTTTGATCTGCACTCGCGCGGAGTCGAGGTTGGCGAGCTCGGAGCCAAGGTCGTGGAAGTCGACCTGGACAAGACCGGGCGTTCACTCCACGACTGACGTCACAAAGCGCGCGAAGCAGGGCCTGGTTCGATGAGGGAGGGTCCAGCTCACGTTGGGTCAGGCTGTTCAG
>JGI24021J15306_10011324_pt1 | contig 11083 bp, 6 predicted proteins | sample Ectturendosymbi1_FD_15306 | JGI IMG/M metagenome (IMG submission 15306)
TAATGACAGATTAAACTCCCAGTGGCGACTCATGCACTCGGGAGTTATTGTGAAAGAGTTGAATACAGTTTGACTTATCTAAGTTTTGCTTCATTTAATGCACCTCATAACCCGGTGAGCCTTATGTATGAAAAAAGAACAGCTAGCATTTAATTTTTGATACTGCGGCTTATCATCCGGTGCGCCTTATGGTCCCAGAAATACGGTACCTATTTTATACAACCGTATTTGGTAAAAGTAATTCAGCTCCAGGACATCTCAAAAACAAGTGAGGTCACAACATTCTACTCATCAAAATAAGTCAAAGACATTCTTTGAAGCGTCTCCAGAAAGTCATTGTGGATGGAGGAAAAAACTGATTCCAAAGTAAGAAAAATTCCACTATTAAGCAATATAACTAAACATAGATGTCTTTATATTTCAGAATATTTCTTGAATGAACTTCTTGACAAGCTGAAGAAAGCTTAGTTATTCGGTATTTAGCTCAATGAAATAACAGGCATTTCAGAAAAGGTTCAGTTGAGTTTGTATTTAGGTTTGCTAATCAGTCCGAAGTAAACACCATTGTCAAGTTATGCTGTCTTAACATTGGAGTTTGCTCAACTGCTCAAGCCATCCTCGTTACATTGAATTAGTTCATTGAAAAACATGGTTTTAACTGAATGAAGTATAAGGCAGTTGCTACCAACGGAGCAGCAGCCATGCAGCGCACTACTAGTTGTTGGCAAATTCAAAATCATTTCCCTTGACTGTGTTTCAACCTGTTTTTTGGGTATTTTTCTGTCATAGACCGAAGTTGTTTTGAAATGACCAAAAAAACTTAGGTCAATTTGGTCATAATGCCATTTACAGTCATAAAAATGACCAAAATTGTTTAAGTTATTTTGGAAAAATGACTGAAATATCTCAGTGAAAATAAACCTAGGTTTCAACTCACTGCATGATTGAAAATTTGTGTTTAGAAGATAATTTAAGTATATAACTAGAGGTCAGGTCTGGAGATTATTCTTGAGGATGTCAAAAAATTGAGAAATTCATCCTCTCACATTCAAAGAAGCATCAAAAGTTTACAGAAGTGTGAAAAGACATGATAGCATGCTGAGGCATGCTGATTATCCAGAGGAAAAAGGGTGTGTGTTTCAACTGTGGCAAGAGTTGGGGGGTTTCTTTGCTCAACAAAGATACCCAATATCCACTAATTTTCAAGGTAATTTTTGGCTTAATTAGAATCTGAATTCTCTGTCATGGATCATGCAGCCATTTACATATGAGGAAATTAACTTGGGATTTTCACAGGTAGCTGCAACAATGAAGAAAACAACAGGACACAACACACATGTAACACTAAGATTAATGACAGTCAATCTTCCTGCTCATGAAGTTTATACAACATCCATTGTGAATAAAAAAGAAATCATCTCATTTACTATGATTGCTCCCGCTGAATTTCATCAGCCAGTTGTGAAAAATGTGGTGTCAACCTTGTTTCAAGGGCGTTTTTCATAAGAGGATCAACATCCTTGATTGAGTTAGTTTTTTTCATTGTATTTTGACAAGAGCAGAAAATCTTTGCTCACAAAGATATACACATTGTTGGCATGCAATCAAAAATGTAAATCACTTGTTGGGTGAGATTTTGGTATTCAGGAATGCTGAAAAGTGATATTGCAAAAATCTGCTAGGAACGCGACATTTACAGTGTAAAAATCGCTTACATTTTACACTTTGACAGCACTAAATCTTAGTGCATGGCAGGGGTGTACAGGTTTTCCAGCAAATTTGAAAGTTTGTACCAATGCAAAAAAGGTTGACAATCACTGTGCTAGAGACTGTGGCTCCATTGAAACGAAACTCAGCAGGTTAGATGCCTGTGAGGATTGGAAGGTTGTCTGTTGGTGTAGGATGCAGGCATCTAGTCACAATTCACAAGACGTCGATAGTGAGGTCAATGAGGCAGGTATGATCACTGTGGCAACAGACAGGAGCACAGTGCTCTATGGTTGAATGGACCAGGGCTAGAGTGGCTGTTTGTAGAGTTGTTGCTCCAACACCCCAGTCAGAGCCAGCAAGCCACCTCAGGAGTGCAACGTGTGATGTCAGCATCTTGCGAAGTGACTCAAGGTGTCGTCAATACGTGAGCAACCTGTCCAACATTACTTTGAGGTGTTTGGCGGAAGAGAGCAGAAGGGCAGGGTTTTGTTGTTGAAGTTGACTTTCAACTCATGTTTAGCTTCCTTGTTGTTAAGGTAGAAGGCTGGTGACACAGTTTTTGTAATGCTAAGCTTTAGCTTCCTAGGCTGGAGGTATTCACCTAGTCTTGCCATGTCCTTGCTCAGTGCCCCTTCCACTGCCTGCCAATCTCCATCAGCGTGCATGATTGCTTGATCGTCAGCATATGCATACTTTCTCGAAATGGTGGTTGACAAGTCAGACATGTAGATGTTGAACAGAAGGGTTGCCAGGACAGATCCCTGTGGGAGCCACTCTTGAGGTGTCGAAACCTGCTCCTTTTGCCATTTCCGTTGTTAAGGGTGAAGCTGTGATTGCTAACCATCTCCATCATCATGTGGACCATATGTCTATCAGGCAACAATCCCAGCAGCTTGCAGTTGAGGCTGCAGTGTCATGCACTATCGTAGGATGCTGTGAAATCGACAAACAAAGCTCCGGCCTTCCTTTTAGCCAAAAAGCTATCCTCGATGTCCTGTATCACCAGGGTGACCTAGTCTATGGCCAACCTCCTGTGTGGAAAGCCCGCTTGCTCTTGCGGGGGCAATGGGTCGATGATTGGTTTGACACATAGATGAGTCTCTCGAGGATTTTAAAGGGGACACACAGCAGAGATATAGGACGATAGCTCTTTGGGTCCCCCAGTGGATTTTCTGGCTTAAGGATTGCAACTATTAGTGCACTTGTCCAGATCTTTGGAAATTTGAGTTGGCGCATACAGGAACTGAGGAAGTTGCAAAACTAAGATTTGAGAGCCGACCTGGCATGAAGTAGAAACTCCAAGAAGATGGAATCCATTCCCAGAGACTTTCCTGGCCTTAGGCATCTAAGGGGAACAGCAAGCTCCTCCTAAAGGCCTTCAGAGATTCTGTGTTCCTCAGGTGTTGGTTTCTTCTATCGATTGGACAGCTGCTTGTTGACAAGCCTGGTGGACTCACGGCTTCCGGTCCTGTGTGCCCTGTTCTTCACAAGTTGTGAGGTGATGGACACAAGGCACAGGTGAAAGGAGCATCCAGACCTGCTAGTAAGTTTGCTGATGGTGCTCCACGCCTTGCAGCCACAGTGCGAGAAGTCGATGGACTTAACAGCTTCCTCCCATCACTCCTGTGTCTTCTGTTGTAGTCAAGATGGTAGGGACAAAGCGGCTTTATCAGAGTCAGTCCCCATTGGAGCTCTGATGAAGGAGCGATAGAGGGTCTCACACTCCTTGTCCCAGCATGGCACATAGTTCTTGAGACAGCTAATACATTGTTTGGCCACGGATAATAGGCTCTTGGAAAAATCCTGGTATTCCCTCTAAGTATTTCATGTGTCCAGATGTGGCAGTCTTTAAACGGATTCACCTGTGAGAAGGCAAAAGCGCTTCCATTAAGTCTTGCAAAAGTTCTAACGCTTCACCAGATAACTGTGGGCAGAAACCTTGAGTCCTGGTGGTGTTATGAGGGAGGGTCAATGTTGTGACCGCATGAACTTTCCTAGAACACATCTTTTCAGCAGTGGGCTGTCCTGGCCAAAACTCGCGAAAGCCAGGTCCAGGTTGGTGCAGACGTTTCATTGGTGAGAGAAGAAACTGGCTGTTTTCTTTGAGTCATACAACAGTCCCAGGTTGTTGGATGTTGTACATTAGTCCAGGCTCTGCAAAAAGCAAACAGGTGATCCTGCAGCTTCCAACAGTTACACCCATGTTCATTTGGCTCTGACCATCTATGCAATTCAAATGGACTATGAAGAGGAGTAGTGAAAGCACACACCCTTGTTGAAGTTCAATGCCTACGGTGAATGGCTGTGATGTAACAACACTGACACAGACACAAACTTCTGAGCAGGAATATACTGACTTGATACGCTGCCTGCAAAGATCTTATTTGGTAGGACGTCTTACACTTGAACATTCGTGTAAGCTCTGTTTGTTGTTCTAGACCTAACTTGCAGACAACCAAGTGGTGATCTGTCAAGAATCCCACATCCCTTTTGACACAAAAATCCAACACTGATTAGAATAAGTCAGTGGAAACCGTATAGAAATGCATGAGCGACTGTTGACCCAATGAAACTTTGTATGAGATATACTTGTGTGTTTCTTTGTCTTGCAAGAAAGTGTTCATGATGCACAGTGCATTGTTACAACCAGTGGCACATCTAACCTGGGAAAAAGGGGTCTGTCAGGAAGGGCAGCTTCTGATATCACTTTTCAGCATAAAACCACATTTTCTCTTAAACACTGGAAATCGACCGATGAAATTTGCGATGTTGCCAAAGAATCATATTGGCAAAATTATGCCTACTATGCAGTATATCAGCAATATTTTCTCATAAAAGCCGCTACACTAGTTTTCTGCACAGAGTGTTCGGAAACCCAAGTTGCTGCTTTGTCTTTATAATTAATTAACACAAATTCTCTGTACTCTTCCTTACAACACACAGCCCTCCGACTGTATCAAGTAGTGTGCAATATTCAGACCACTCTGCAATCGTCCCAATAAACCGGTCTATGACATAACATACGCTCACAGGTGTTTGCGTGGTAAGCACATGGCTGCCTGCGAACAAATCAGAGTAGCCACGTGCCATGGTGATTGACTATCTTAGTGACCTAGGTTTGCACAGAGCTTAATGTTATATAACCTACTTCTTCATAACACTGAAGTATTGTCTTTCAACTGTGGTTTGAGTGGTGCAAAATATCAGCATTGATTATTATCAGCATTGAAAAATAAAAACGTTGGTATCAGCCCAAAAAAGCCTTATCGGTTAAGCTCCACCTAAAACCCAAGCAAACTTGGCTAGGAGGGCTACTAACCTAGCGCAACTAACTATTTAGAATATGTAGTGGTATTAATCTCATTGTCAAAACATACAAGGAAAGATTTCTACGTTATCATTACTTTCGGTCACGGCGTATTTATTACATCACAATCGCTGTTTGTTCCTACGAACATAGTTCTGAAAAGATACTTAGCTTGTTGAACATTCAGCAAATGTCAGCCATACAGCAATGACAACTGTTTATCCATATATACATTTATAAAATTGATGCTGACAATCGGCTACACAATGGTGTCTGTGGAGCGCTGTCTATCAAGATGACGGTGTTATAAATATACTTGTGAAATCATTGCGGAGAAGAACAATTGAGGTGCAATTGCTGCGATGATTTTACATTGTAATGTAAAAGTAAATTACTCGCAATCAACATTGGACTTCTTGTGCAGCAAACAGCATCGTCAACTACTCAATTCTAAAAAGGCTATTTTCGAAATACAACATTTGGTGGGTATTTTATTCCCATAATGCAACCACAATTTGAGGCTAGCCGTCGCATCTTTCAATATGAGAAACTCCTTGCAAAAATATAGTTTCAGTGGAAATGAATCCGCATTATTGGCGTGAGCCTCAGTAAGGCACAAACTTATTTAACTTTGGCATAATCCAGTAGGTGTAAACAGCAAATAAAATTTAGGCCGAAATTGCAAAGCAATTGCAATGAGAGACTGTGTTCTCTTGCCATGAAGCAAAATATTACGAAAGAGCTATGTGAGTATGGCAGTGTATGAGCTTCTGATAGTTTGCTTGCATCGGAGCTGGCACTGCCAGAATAGGTATTTCTGAAACATGTGTATTCGATGCAATATCGATTTAGAGCAGGGGTGGATAATTAGTGTCCCATTGGCTAATGTGCCCCACCACATTGTTTTAAGTGGCCCACGGAAGCATTCAGAAAATTCTTCAAACCTGAATTCCTCCAACTTATCCTAATCTTTCTTCAATTTCATGACAGTAAATGTTAGTGCTAAAGCTAAATTGACATGAGATTTGCTGTTACTAACCCAGACTTGCTTCTATTTCCATTGGAAGTTGTGGCCCTCTGCCAAAAGTGACCTTCTCCAAGTGGCTCCTGAGACAAATAAACTGCCCACGCCCAATTTAGAGTGTTAAAAAACATGGAGCGCTTCATGTCATTGTGCAGGTGCTGTTTAGACAAGGCAGAGACATTGTTGTTTTGTAATAGTACAATGTAACCACGGGCGCATCTAGCCTGGAAAAAAGGGGTCTGTCGTGGAAGGGCAGCTTTTGATATCACTTTTCAGCATAAAATCACATTTTCTCTTACGACTAGAAATCGACCGATGAATTTTTCAATTTGCCCATCTCTGATTAATTATCATAAATTTTCTATACTCTTCCTTAGGATGCGCAGTCCTCCGACTGCATCAAGCAGTACGCAATACTCATACCACTCCACAATTGTCACCATAAACCGCTCTATGACATAACATTCGTTCACAGGTTTTTGCGTGCGCAGTAAGCAGATGATTGCCTGCGAACAATTCAGGGCAACTACCACACTTTTCGGACCGTAAGGCGCACTTAAAATCCGTTAATTATCTCAAAAATCGAAAGTGCGCCTTATAATACGGTGCCCTTAATGTATGAATCTGGTTGTGCTTTCTCATCTAGAACCAGTTTTATGTGGTAAACTGGTACCATTTATTAAATTGCTAGTTACAATTTTTTGTAAACAGATGTAATAAACCATCAGCAATTGCAATGAGCAGCACACGAGAGTAGCTAGCACATGCCACAGGTAGTATAACTCGGCAAGGCTCCTGACTACGTTGGCGCACGCCGAATCGCCGTAAACACGCATACAACTTTTATTTTATTCTATTCGTGTCTAGCGGATTAGGCATGTGTGACAGATTAAACTCCCTTGTATGTAATGACAGATTAAACTCCCAGTGGCGACTCAGGCACTCGGGAGTTATTGGCAAAGAGTTGAATGCAGCTTTGACTCTAAGTTTTGCTTCATTTAATGCACCTTATATTCCGGTACGGTTTATGTATGGAAAAAGAACAGCTAGCATCCAATATTTGATACTGCGTCTTATGGTCCAGAAAATACAGTAACTATAGTCAGACCTCGTTTATCCGAACTACTTTGTTTCGTCAAAAAATATCGGTTAAGTGAAGTATCCGGAAAATCGTAATCAGACCTGTAGCCACGGGGAGCATTCGGGGGAAATCCCCCCTAAATTTTTTTTGCCGAGAAAATTATTTATGAAAAACTATAACAAAACAGAAGTCGAGACCCTCGAAAAATGTTTTGTTGGCCTGGCCTAAGCAAACGTTGAAAGGGGAAACAGAAACAAACTGCAGAGTCAGACGAACCGTCAACTTAGACTGCATGTGAAACATGACTAAATTAAACTCTCATAGTTGTTTTTGTTTATTAGCAGATCCGTATACATAAGCAGCTATTCATTCGGAATGAGATTTAAACGCGAAAAACTGTACAGGAGACCTATGACTGCGTCCTGCAGGGTCTGCCACTGTTACTTTCATTGTGCGTAGGAAATTGGCTTTCACCCTTCCATTGTGATTTAATAAACAACCAAGTAACAGTTGGCGTAATCCGGTTTAGCTTTTTTTTTCTATTGATGTGACATATCTGTTCCTCAATTTCCAAGTTGGTGTCGGACAGAGAGGTTTCCGGATTAAAGGGGTGAAATTCGTTGGGAAAAATCTGCTCCTAGCAATTTGTTTCAGATAGTGGGGGTTCTGGTTGATCGGAGTTTGGACAAACAGGTCTGACTGTATTTGGAATAGATAGTGGCATTGATCTCATTGTCAAAACACATAAGAAAAATTTTCAAAGTTATCATTTCTTTCTGGCACAGCGCATTTATTACATCACAATTGCTGTTTGTTCCTACAAATGTGGTGCTGAAAAGATACTTAGCTTGTTGAACATTCAACAAAATGTCAGCCATACAGCAATGAGAGCTGTTTATCCATACGTACATACACTTATGAAATCGATGCCGACAACCAGCTACATTAATGCATCTGTGGAGCACTGTCTATCAAAGATAACGGTGTTACAAATATACTTGCAAAATCACTGTGGAGAAGAACGATTGAATTGCAATTGCTCTGATTACTTTTCATCGTACTGTAGAAGTGAATTACTCAAAATCAATATAGGGCTTCTTGCGCAGCAAACAACGTTGTCAACTGCTTAATTCTAACAAGGCTATTTTCGAAATACGACGCTTGACTGATATTTTGTTAAGATAATGTGGCCACAGTTTTTGAGGGTAACTGTCGCGCCTTTCAATATGAGAAGTTGCTTATAAAAAAAAAGTTTCGGTAAAAAGGAACCCACGTCACTTGGCGTGACGCTGAGGAAAGCCTAAACTTACTTGTCATAACCTAGGTGTAAACAGCAGACAAAATTTAGCCCGAAACTGCAAAACAAAACTATCGTGATTAGAGACTGTCCTCTCGCCATGAAGCGAAATATTACAAAACAGCTCCTGCGTGTGCGCAGCAGTGTACAAGATTCTGACAGCATTAGAGCCGGCACTGCCAGAGGAGGAAAGTCAGAAACACATGCGTTCGACGCAATATTAATTTCGAGTGTTCCAAAATGTGGATTGTTTCATGTCACTGCGTAGGTGCTATTTTCACAAGGCAGTAATGTTGTTTCGTAATAGTACTATGCAACGTTACAAGGGAAGTGTAGGCTGTTGCCTGTTCCAAAACAGCCGCATTAGAGACCTGCAGTGACAGCGTGTGATATTTTATCGGCTTTAATGCTGATTACCTACAGGGCGAAGGGGTCTCATGACAGCCAAACAGACCCCCTAGATGCGCTCCTGAATGTAATGTTAAAAGGGAAATGCTGTTGCCTGTTTCAAACCATCCACATTAGAGACTTGCAGTGACAGCGTTTGATATTTTATCGGCTTTAATGCTAAGTACCTTCGGTACAAAGGGGCCTGTCATGACAGCCAAACAGACCCCCTGGATGCACCCCTGGTTACAACACAGTTGTAGCAAGAACCTCCTGTTGTCATGCAGATTAGTATCACCATGTTGACCTGTCACAGCCTTCCACATCCCAGCAGCATTGGCAATGTGTGTATTGTAGTTTCCAAAATGATTATGGGTTTTCCTTCAGTAGTTCCCTCAGCAAATTCTAAGTACAATGCACTTGAGTTTGGGCCGTGTACCTATATTAAACACAGGGAGTAGTCCAACAACATCAACATGAACATCCTTTCTTGCAATAGGATCCCTTCATCAACAGTCTGCAAGCTGAGGGTTAGTGAGTATGCCTACTCTAGCCTAGGCAGAACATGTTGGTTCAACACCTGAGTAAAAGAGTATCCACCCATCATCTAGCTCTATGGTGTTGAAACCACGGCGCCTAGATCCCAACATCATCTAAGGAATATTGCTTGCCTACCTCAACCAGCTGATGATCTTTTCCTACAAGTTAGGTAGAGTTCCAGTTTCCAATCACTAGTGTTCGGAAACCCAAGTTCTGCATGCACAAGGTTTTCCACAACATATCCTGCACTTTGTTAGTTTTCATTTGCCTTGGCAGCGAAGTCTAGTCTTTCACATAAAACTCAAACTGGCATGATCGTCATACGTTTTTTGCTGCCATGCACCAAATTTTTGCCTGTCATACATGAATACTTGTTGAAAAAGACCTTCAATATCAGTCATATCCACTTGACCAGCAAGCAAGTGAATGCTATTTGAAAAAATGAAAGACATGCAGATTTATTAAACCTTTTTCCAGTCATATATCATGTCTAATAAAAATACCGTAATCCAGAGCATTTTGATTGCACAATCTTCTGTGTGGTTTTAATGTAATTATAAAATAAGACAATTTGCATTTGCTGTACTGATAGAAATTTATTGTAACCTAGTCTGCTATGTCTATTGTTCTGCACACAAGTTTTTACAAGGTGTTATGTTTAGTTGATGAAATAACATGTGTGGCCATGGCAATTAATGCTAATATGGTATGCAGACATTGTGAGCAACACCATGTTATCCAACCGAGAAGCTCTGGACAATATTACTGCAAAGCAAGTTGCACAACGAATGAAAAGTTTATACCACCGTGATTTTTCACACAGGTTTGTGACTAATGCGTATGTTTATGTGATAGACGAATGTATATACTCATGGAGTTTATTCAAATAAGATCTTATTCTATTTCAATAATAGCTGAGGATGCCTACTCAATAATTAAAATTTATACTCTGTTAATCAATGATACTGGTTCTTTGCAAGAAAGTACTCCTTTTAATAGATGTGATTCTATGCATGTTTAATCCAAAGTCTAATTAGTGCTTTAGCTATTACCATTGTAGAACAACTAGCCTAAGTGTGGGTAACATGTAGCACTGGATGGGGCCGACATGACCATTTCATGTGACCTACATCAAAACTTCCGTTATTCCAACTAGAAAGCAAAACTGTGTCAAAACGAAACTCCCTGTTTACAATAGCAGTTCACTATCCAGATTCTACTAGATAGGCCCAGGCTCAAGTCAAAAGAATTACTTTCTTTATAGTGTATTCACAAAGTTTGTGCCAGAAGTTTCTTTTCTATGAGCATTCCAACTTTTTTGACTGCCATTGTTAATAGAAAATACATGTTGTGAGTGGTAATCTCATGACTGTCAAATTATTACAAATGTGTTGGAACTACTAACTGACAACAGGCAATTTTCATACTCAAATTATTTTACTTTCACAAGTGTCAAATAGGATTTGTTCCATTCTGCAATATCAGGTATTCATTTTTATGTATCCTGGAGTTGTAACAAACAAGGTTACTATAGTAAATTACTTTTAAGCTTTTTACTCTGCGAACTCTTCATATATCTGCATATACTGAAATATTTGTGGGTTGTGATGATTTTTAACACGTTGAGAGCCAGCCTACGGTATATTCGTACTTGGATTTCGGCCTAAAAAACAGCAGTTTTCGGTTGCCTTACCAACGCCCTAGCTCCTCTGCCGATTGCACTAGAGAGCTGTTCAA
>JGI24021J15306_10011326_pt1 | contig 11082 bp, 9 predicted proteins | sample Ectturendosymbi1_FD_15306 | JGI IMG/M metagenome (IMG submission 15306)
CACGGAGTGCACTAAAACAAACGATGTGACGCTTGTGTGCTTAGGGTTGGCGATTCCTTTTTTCCAAGTTGCTAGATGCCTTATCAGCCGCTTTAAGAAATTAAACGAGCGTGCCCATTTCAAAGCTCCCTGACCCTGCAACAAAGGGTCGGCGACTGTTTATTCGGATGGACGCCTATTTGCCTAGTCGTCAGCGATCCCGGTGAAAGTTAAATATATCTAACCTCGGGGGAGAGCCCGGCGCCGCATCAACCCCGCGTATCAGGCGAGAGGAACGGCACGTCGTATCGAGCGTGGCAATGCGAGGGGACTCGGACCACGGATTGTTTACGAGCAAGCGCTCATTCCGCTTGTTTGCATTCAATCAAACGACTATTGTCCCATTAGCCCATAAAAGTAATTTCGGCATTCCTTAAGAAAATAGATTTTCCGACCGCCGACCCCCGCCTTAGCCCGGCGTATCTAGCGCTGGGACCGCAAAATAAACAAAACAAAATGTTTCATGGCCTGGCATTGTTCATCAGCAATTGCGGCGCAGGCAACGAAAGCAGCAAAAACCAAGCTGAAGTGCAATCCACACATCAGTGGCACACGTCCGCCAAACAGTTATTCATTTCCGTCGCTAAAGCCAAGCGCCGTGGCGCATTGCTGACCCATGCTCGCAGGATTGGGAATTACAACACCTAGCCTTCTTGGTGTTCTCAAACTGAGCCTACTCGGCTACAAGTCAAAAGGAATTTTACGATGGCTAAAAAGACAGTCTTTCAGCGGAGCCATACTTTTGAGCAAACGTCAGGCATTAAAACGTATTAGAATGTGATGTAGGAATAAAAATCTCTAGTCAATCAAGTTTATGTCATTTACGATGAGGTATACCGCATGGAAGTTTTCGAACTATACCAAAAAATTCTTCAATATGTGATCAAGCACAGCAGATATGAAACACTAAAAGTGTGTAATTACCTAAATATTGTTTATTGCCAAAATTGTTATAGAAATTCTGGCCAACACTTTCAATTCGCGTGACAACTTCCTATTGAGAAGATATACTAAAAACTCCTCAGTGAAGCGCATTTTTCAAATGAAATTTAATATTTCCTATCCCAAATCTACTATGTTCTTCAATCGAAAACACATTTCACGTGATAAAGCTGTGACCAGAGATGTTTGTTAAAAAACATCTCTTTCACAAAAGTAATTGTTTAACGGAGATGGACCACAGCTCCACAAAATGGAGGCCGAACATCAACGCGAATCAGGTGTAATTCTACGACTCACCCAAGTCACAATGCAACACCAGAGAAAACTACTGCAATAATGTTTGAAAGTTTTGAATTCAAAACTAAACTTATCTTATAACTCTCTCGTACATAATCCTAGGTATCCAATATGTCCTCTCTCCATACCGCGTTATATACCAGTGGTTTTCAACCTGCGTAGCAACCCTTGTGGGGCCGCTAGCCTTTTTTGAGGCTCACAAGTAGGTATGGGCAAAATCTTTAGTTATTCCTACTAGAAACCAGTCTTAACAGGTTCACCGCGACTGGACAACGAAGTCGTGGACGGGGGTCACTGGGTTATGTTGGGTTGCTATCATGCGTCACGGTACAAAAAATTTGAAAACCACTGCTTTCGGGCAACATCCGCTGCTTTCATGAGCAGTATATGCTCACAATTTTTTTCAGAAAATATATTCTTGTCTTACAGCATTTCGTTTGCAGTGGATTATTTCCATTAGAAAACTTGGTAGGTAAAAGCTGTTTTGCTCTTACGATTTGCAGGTTTCTTCAGTTCTTTGATTCAATCTCGTGATTCACTTCGACGGGGTATGGAAATTCCCGACCTAGGCTTAAGCAACATTTATCCTACAAGCTTGGAACAATTGCATACATGATTAAGCCACATCATAGTTTAAGCGAAGATCGGGTTAAGCGCTTTAAGCAACCTCAATCATTTAAGGTCGCTGCAGCTCACTATTGTTAAACTCTCGTTGTTTACAGCTTTGACAGGCCTCGTACCGGGTCACTCTCTGTCACGGCTGCACGTTTGATGTCGGAAAATTTTAGCCTGAAACAAAGTGGCTCGATCGCAGTCCTCGGACTTAATTGCCACCCGAATTTATAAGCTCTTTCAAATTTCCTGACAATTTACCGCAAGACAGGCTCTTACACGGCAAGGAACTGTAGGCTGCATACTCAAACGATGGCAAAATCACCTTTGTTTGGCACCCCGAAAGAGCGAAGTAAATGCACAGAACTGTACCTCATTAAATTACAATGTTTTGATCAAGAAGAAACACTTTCCCCACTCGGCAAGGCTAACCTAGAATTATACACAGTTACAGTTTGTGTAATTTTAAAGTGCGCCTTTTTATTTTGGCAAACAAGTTGCCCACATTTTGCTATTGAATAGGTTATGCGAACGTAAACTTTCGCCAAAACACCAGCTGTGAAGTGAGAGCAGCAATTTTAAATTAGCGCTTGTGTGCATGGGCGTCGGAAGGATTCTTCCAAGGGGGTCAATGGTGGAGTAGGGGTGCCAACAGTGTTGAAATTTCGCATTACAAACTCTGCAACTAAGAGAAAAACATTTTTCTATCGAAAAGTAAACAGCAAAATCTCAAATTTCAAAATCTAGGGGCGCATGCTCCCCCTGTATCCTCCTTCCGACGCCCATGCTTGTGTGGCAGAACCTCTAACGAGTGAAAATGTTCTGACAAAATTCCAAAGCGAGCCCGGGCAAGTGTTAAGGTCACTGAGTTGCCCGTTCGCCAGTGAACCGCACTTCGCACCCCCCAGAGAGTCACAGGGAAAGTCGTGGCCGTTAGGTTGAGTCCAGACTTAGCTGCAGTGGTTGCTAGAGTGGGTAAATATTCCCAACTTGCCAATCGGTTATCCATAAACTGATTGCCTTGCAGGGCTGGGTGAAGAACTCAGCCTGCCCTTGAAACAGTTTTGATCTGTAGCTGGATCCCTATCAGGCGAGTGTAACTGGACGGTTGCCCGTCGAGTAATTCGTGCAACAAAGCATTTGCCACGATCGAGGTCATGTATGACTACCTCATCTCAGCAGCATAAATCAAATGCAACTGATGCCCGTGCATTACACACTGCATCTCTGTTCGATCCATTTCTTGCTTGAACGTCATGCACCTGAAGCATCTACCATGCAATTAAAATTCAACGGAAACGTGTCTTACCCGCAGTCCATTATTCGCGTCACGAGCATTTTGAAGTTGTATGAAATTGACGAAAACAGCGAGGAAAAAGTAACGGATCTGGATTGTATTTTCTAGTTTTTGATGTGGAAGTATCATGCGATCGCTCTTGAGTCCATGACATGCACACACGTGGAGGAAAACTATGGCGAAATCAAAGCCGCCCGCACTTTCAGAGAGTAGTTCCCAGGATTTGTTGGTCTTTCGCCGACCCCTCGAGCGTGCCCCCCAGTAAGTGGGTCCAGCCCACTCTGGGGATGCAACAGTGGTGATGGGGGGAAAAGCGGGTAATGGAAAGCGGAAAGAGATTGAACAGCGGGAAAAGAGTGAAAAAAAGGCGTCATAGCCAGGTTGGAAAAAATGCCATCCATTCCTGGAACAGAAACGCCGTTTACTGTTGCATTCGTTTTGGTAGAACCATGGAAGTTAGAAATTGGAAAAGGATTTTCTTTGCTATCCTCTTCGGCCCCAAAGAAAGGTACTTTCCCGTTCGTGGTGCTGTTCTTGGTACCATTAACCTGACTTGGTTCGTTCACTCCGAAGTTAGGCTTGTTCTTTCGTTTGTCGTGGCGGACCGCTTTGTGCTGGGCAAGGTTGTCCTTCCTTTTGGCGGCGTAATTACATTGATCGCACTTGAACGGTCTCTCGCCAGTGTGTATGCGAATGTGCTCGACCAGTTTGCTTAAGTTTTTGCCCAAGTAGTTGCATTCGTCGCACCTGCACGTCAGGCATAAAAGGTTAGTAGGCACAGAAAAATGCTAAGCTGAATTCCAAGTAAGTGCCGAAAATATGGTGGTTCATTGTCACTGCGCACGACCGTAAAATACCTAAAATAGAGCCTGAATCCTTAAAGTAGAGATTGTTTGTTTTTTCTGTCACTCTAGAACAAACCGAAGCCTAGGTAATTAATTCTTTTGCTTGAAACAACCCATGCCAGAAGAAGGAAAATTGAAACGAAAACCCACTTGTAAAATCCGTCTTGTTTGTGAGCGAGCGACATATGTGACTGCATGTCCCCGCTGGATGTTGATCGGAATGAACACAAACGGCAAGCGAGTTCCTTGGCAGGAATTGGGGAGGAGTCAGGAGACAATTTGTTTTTATCTAAAGACAAAAATGCGATTGTTCATTTGTGCGGCAAACATTACACAGTCGAACATAAACGTTGACTCCACAGAGGTTATAATTAAAAAAAAAGGTAAAAATTTCCGAATAATTCCTTTGAGATGGATTTAGCACCGTAACCTTTTAGCAAAAACAAAAAACTTCGACGACGAGTTTACAACAACGCTACGATCTTGTTCTGTGCCAGACTCTAGATCAGCGGTTCTCAACCAGTGGGCCGCGAAGCTCTAAGTGGGACGTACACCATTTGCTGAACTGTTCGAATTTTGGTTGCTGGTGCAAATAGGAATTATTTTTTTTTAAGTTATGCACTATGACGCCAAAACTATAATCTTGATCTGAATCACATGCAATAAGCAAGGTAAAGTAAATTGCGCGTGTTATCTGCGTTGCATTTTTCCGCCACATCTTAGTGTGGGCCTTGAAATAAATTATATATCGGTAGAAGTAGGTGGCAAGGTTAAAAAGGTTGAAGCACTAGTCTTGATGGAAATACATATTTATAAGATCCACAGTCTTTATAATGCATTTTCCAAACGGTTTGCTCTGCGAGGAAACGTCAAAATCTTCTGCAGAAGGCTTCCGCAGAAGTTTAGAACAATTATGAAAATTCTAGTGAAACAGGCACGAATGTACATGTAAATTGATGATACTTCTAGACCTCGTTTATTACGATCACGATTCACAACTGTGTAGACGGGTGTAAAACTAACTATGTAAAATTGAAGAACACAAGCTTTTTCGAGTTCAGTGGCTAAAACTAACGATAGCCTAGCCAAAATTTATTTTTGAGTAACGTCCTTAGGGTGATGCGACTTTTTGGAATTTCGCGAATTAGTAAATACAAGAAAATTACTGTTCCTTGCCATAAAACTTTCTCCTGACATCGCAATATCTGGAAAACCCACATTTTCCCTTGCCTACGTGAACCAAGGGCACTTGAAGCATTAACTGGCAGGTGTATTCTTGATAATAGAAAGGCAGTGCCTGTATTAAGTAGACCAAATATGTGGAAAGTCCATGGTGTTTGCGCTTTCTAGAACCCACTTGCCTGCCTGCCTGTTGGGAGAATTTCTATGAATACTAGTAGCAATGCTTGCTAATTTCTTTACAAAATATGATTGATAGTAGCAATACAACTGCTTGTCGTTGAGCGCGAGGCTTCACAAAACGGCGTTCAGTCGAACAGAGCGTACGTGCCACACCGCCGCGCGTGTTTTGCCAACATCAAGTGCGGGCAAGGGAACCAAACATGCTTGCGATAAGTTTAATTTTCCCCAAACCGATTACCGACTCCATACCTGCTGCGAGTTGCTCGTTGTCATCGGCATCATTGCAAGGGTTTGATGACGGCATACTCGTTTCCGTCCTGCCCTGAGCAGAAAAAATGGAACCACTGTGCGGAAGCTGAAGTTTGGATGTCTCGCGGAGCAATCGCCCGGCATTCAGTATTCCATTGATTGAGTACGGGGACGGAAGCGTATGCAAGGATTCTGAAACGGGAGTGACAACGCTGCTAAAGCGAACCAACTGCGTGTTTTCGCCCTGGCCTCGGTGACCAGTGGTTACGTCATTCGGGGCTGTCGGCGATGATATCGACGACGAAGATGAGGACGACGAAGAGGTACGATGAACACGCTTGTCCGCATCTTTTTCATTCCCTGAAAAAGAGGCCACCGGCGACTAGTTAACAGTGCTGAACTATGATCTCATGCAATCAAGCACTTGAGGCAGACTCAAGTGCCTTGACCGTGGATGGGCCACGTGAAATACTGCCGATAATGTCCGATCAAGTGCTTGCAGTGCGCAAGAAACCCCGAAGGCTAAATCTGACTTTAACTACGAGGCGCCCAGAGCGACTTAAGACGAATTTGTGATGACAACCCTTAGGTTTGGCGGTCTCGTTGTAGCAAGTCGTGTTTACGATGCGAGCAGAGGTGGACCCGCGCGAGCCTTATAAGCTGATTACAGCTTTTTGCAGCGACGCGAAAAAGAAACTTACGAAACTTCTTCGCTAGCGTACACCCAAGCTGGCGCGTCTTGGCTAGATTAAAGCGTTAGATGATTTATTGACATTCAAAAGCTCGGGAGCGATTGGCTCTCTTTTCAAGGAACAAGAGGCCAGCAATTAAATGTTTGAGGCGCTGCGCGAACATGAAGGACCTAAATTGCCAGCTCTGGACACATTCTTTCTCAGGAGTCCTACCCGGAGGCTGGTAGATGCGGTCGCACCGACAAGTAGCCGTGCGTCTATCCTCTGTTTATTTCATGCCTGCACTTGGGCGAGTTTGTTTGTGCGTTGCCCCGAGACGCAGTTCAACTTCCGACTATGCGTTTTGATGTGTCATTGGTGAGCTTCAAGGTAAGGTTGAATTTACCGGACCGACGTGTGCTTCTGTCGCTCTTTTGCCAGATGGTTGTTTCGAATCACCAATTAAGAGAAGACGCGGCACCCATAATGCGCTAATGATGATTCACAGCGCGAGCTTCCTGTTCCGCATCCAGTCATTTTGTTTCGTTTGCTGTCATCAACAAATCATCAGCATTTTGGCTTGATATTTGGGCGGAGCGTTGTTCTGCCTCCTTGCACTATTCGTTACGTGACGTTTGCACGGAGAGGCAACCTAATTTATGTCGCGAAGCATGAGATCGAAAAACAGCCGGTACTAAAATTTGCCTAGAATGGACCCAGCACCCAATGCAAGACTCCATGCATTCAACGAAAACGAAACTCTCCAGAAGAATCCTAAGTCATGGAATCATGGATCAGAAACTGTTGCAAAGATTCTAAATTAACCACTAAAACTTTTTCTGGGCTGATGTGACCTTCTTACCAAGTGCGGAAAAATTGCGTTTGAAAAATAGAGCTCAATTTCGACAAAAGAAATACTTTTTCGTAAAAAAACGCTATCAATATCGTAAAGGCAAGTGATGTCTAATTTTCGCAAATCGCAGTTGAAGCCTATTATGCTACTAGTAACCTACCGTTATTGGGTAAAGCATTCTTTTTTTAATTCGTGCAATTACAATTTAAGTAGAACAGCAGCAGCTAGCTGGCTAGAAATTAAACGAGAAAAGTTTGACAAACACCTAGCATGGATGATAAACCCGAGAGCGATCTCATTGAACAAAATTTTGCACCCAAAAACTGAAACCGCACTTTCGCGGCAGCAAGTGACACATATGGGAAGCATATATCTTGGTAGACGGTGAGCAGACATAAATGGTAGATACCATCATTATTCTAAATCCGAGTGGAACGTTAATTAGCATAAATGGCCAATTAGCAACAAAATTCCCTTCACTTCCAAGAAAAGGTCTTGACCATGAAGAACTTTCAGAATCGCTGTGTCCAAAGCACGAATTCGATTGTGGCACTGTCATCTAGAAATATGTAGTGAGTAGTCCAGCCATTTTGCTAACTACACTTTGTGACATGCAAGGGCAAAATTTCAAAATGTAATAAAACCCCAAACATGTTGCACGATCTAGTACAGAATGTCGGCAGTTCTCCTGCTGCACGTAAAGCAGTCGCTTTGCTTTTCAAAGATCTTTTTTTTAACCAAGTTTTGTGAACGCTTAGCAAAACCCTTTGTCCAGTGTTGCAGGAGCGCCCATGTCGCTAAGCATTAAATGCCAACGATCAGTCAGAAAGGTGCAAGAAATGTCACGAATGTTCCCAAAAATTCTTCCACGTTTTTCTGATTAAAGCAGCATAAAAACCACCGAGGTATTTAAGGATGCGAGCATTCAACACACCTGCGCAATTCGTTGCTTCTAAACGCATTGATCAAGCTTAAGTTGCGTATAAAACCGACATATTCAGGTTTTAGATCTTCATGTAAACACTTTTTTATTTTTAATTCAGTGCAGTGGTGTTTATACCACCCTGTATGTTTTACATCATCCTACGCTAGGTTTTACGAAAATGAGAATGACGGCCAGGAAAAATGTGAAAAGTACGAAAAGCAAATATGAAAATCAATCACTTTTTTGAAAAAATTCTCAGGATTTTTTGGACCGAACGCAGATTAATGGCACTGCCTGACCGTGTATGTTTCAAGAGATTAGCCGCAACTAATTTCAAGGGTTTCTTTGAACACTTAACGACAACGACGCCTTTTCACTTTCTTGTCAGGGCGCCTGGTATGTAGCAATCCGCTCAAACGCAACCGCAACCTTGTCGGGCGCGCTGAGCGGTGTTGTTTCGTGTGAGAAAAAAAAGTGCGCAAAGCCGAACTATACCAGTTTGAATACGCGGGAGAACCCTGTTTTCTTAAAGATTTGGAACGCCCGACTTCACAAACACGTTTCAATTATCGTCGTGCTTGAATCGTTCATACATGACTCAGTCCACAATTTACGGATCCGTTGTCTGCGCACGCGCGCACTTCTACCACATTGACAGCTTTCAAGAATGCATACATGCAAAGTGACGTTTGATTAAGTTCTTAGCCCACCAGCCACACTTGTATAAAAGACCGATGTGCCCAACTTTGTGTTGCTTTTGTAGCCAGCATCGACAGGTTAACGATCATCACTTACTGACAAAACAATAAGGCCGGTAAGAAAACCGGTAGGCAGCAATGCATTCATTTTGTTTTGATTATTCGTTAGGGAAGAAGGCAAAACAAAATGATTTGTTCAAGGGCCTACCATCCGGCTCAGTTTCGGAAAGCGCCATCACGTCACTTCGGGAAGCAGCAGCGGCGGCAGCCATTTCAGCCAGAGCGGTGGATGCCGTGGAGGCGAACCTAATAAAAGATAATAAATTTATGCGAAGCAATAGTGTGAAACAGAAGCCCTTAAACCAGCATAAAACCTTTTTTTCCACTTTGTATTTTCTAGAAACGTTTTAACTCGGTTTGATTTCACAAACGTACGCTTTCATCTTTAAACATTTAGAAAGGTAGAATGCGGTTATCCCTTGTTACATCGAAGCTACCTTATACCAGATACTTCGAAAACAACTGCACTTACAATCGCACCTTGAAGAAAATTTTTCATAAATACGTCATGCGTAACTAAAATGCTCTGCTGTTCTAATGCAACACTTCTTTGACAGTTCAAACACGTATCTTTAGAAAACCGAGTTGATATGCGCAATTTCACATATAGGAAATTAACCAGCCTATAAGAAGCAATATCTTGTTTCTAAGAGTAACAGAGTATATCTGAAAAGAAGACACTCGAAGGTGCCCAACTGTATGGGCACCAGAACATCTGCATTCCGAGTTAAGTGCTTTTTCAACCTCGGCCGTCTGGCGCTTGTGGTCCATTGAGAGCTGCCTCAAATTTCCTGTAATTTTGCGGCAAAGACCACCGTGACCACGAGAAACCAATTTTGTGATCTCATTTTCACATTTACTGTATGTGTATGAAGAATTAGTGTTCACAAAAACCCTAGACTACAATGCTCACAAAAACCCTAGACGAAACCACAGGAATTTCTGGCCTAGAGTCGCCAGGGGCTGATGTAGCAAGGATACGACCGTTTATGCTTTGTTTCTCTTGTAGCTGATTCGCTACTTGGTATTCTTGCTTATCGTAAACGTTTGCAAGAATGGGCCTGTTGGTAATGGCTTCATTTTGAAAAAGCGAAATGTGAAGCGGTAAAGCACCAACAATACGAGCAAGACGTACAACTGTTATCCTTAGCATTTTATTCAACAGTTGCGGTTGAACAAAAATTTAAAAAACACTGCTGTCTAAAAAAACACCGAAGTAGTGTGGAAACTTTTTTATTTGAAGTTGTTCATGATGGTATACCAACTACACAGAACTGGATGAAAGAAAAAAATCCGTAAAAACTAAGAAGGCAATGGGATAAAACCAATCTGTAGGGAAAACCGAAAGGAAAACGTACCTAATATTTGGTAGGTTGCTTTCCTCCAGTTCTCCTGAAGACTTCGCCAAATGAAGTCGCGCTTTGTTCGTAGACACAGGTACGGAATCCTGTACACCGCAGGTCGTTTGTGCTGACGGAGATTCCAGCTCAACAGTCGGAACAGCAGCGTCTGAATCTCGGTCAGCCGAATAGCATGATGTCAAAGTTAAGCTTCCGTTTGTTACATTGCTGTTATTCTGGTTAGCGTTGCAATCTCTTGATTCTGCTCCGTGCTCAGTCGAGGAAGGAAAACGGCTGTCGTTTAACTTCATACGTTTGGGTGAGCTTGGTTTATCCGTGCTTTTGTGCAACACCCACTGCATTCTGCTGTCTTCCTCGCGTCTCTTCAACCCGTGGTGCTCCTCTTCAGCGTCAAGGTTGCTGTCCGACAAGACAGCTGGTGACGATGCTGCAACTGTGTTTTCTTGGTCTTCTGATGACATCTGATTGATGAGCAATTTGTTGGTTGTGCTGAGAGGAGAAAAGCTGTTTGAATTCTGGTGGAAACCTGGCGATGCGTTGCGTCCAGATGAATCGACATTGACGGAGGTGCTGTTGCCAGGCAACTGAGAGAAATCCATGTACGGCGTGTACTGCCTGGAGAAGTACGGAAAGGGATACTGTGGGGAGTAGGCAAATGACGCTTTGTAATCTGATTGTTCTATCCAACTGGTTGCACCAGATCCGCCCAGTTTCGCTGAAGCCGGAAGAGAAGGTCTGGACCTGTGAGCAGTAGGTTTTGCGGCAGGTGCCGGGACGCTTCGAGTCTCGGAGCGGTTTCTATCACAGTCCGAGTTGTCGCGCACGCTCTGATAAGTCGTACGGCCAGGCCTCCTTCCGTGTTCTAAGTTCT
>JGI24021J15306_10011330_pt1 | contig 11080 bp, 5 predicted proteins | sample Ectturendosymbi1_FD_15306 | JGI IMG/M metagenome (IMG submission 15306)
CAGAAAGTTGAGGAAAGCTCGTTTAGGTCGTACAACAACCAAGCGTGATCATGAGATCGAACCCTTTTCAAAATCTACTATAAATGCTTTTTCCTCCGAGAGATTTGTTAAGACGCTTATGGCTAAAACAACCACCTCGCCAGCAGTGGCGTAGCCAGCCCAAATGTTTGGGAGGGCCAAAAGATTTTGGGGAGGTCAAAATGTTTGATTTTAGGCGAATAACACCATTTTGTTTGGAAAAACGCCTCTCAAAGCACAAAATGACTATATTTTCTGAAATTTTGGGGGCGGGCATTGCCCCTTTGGCCCCTCCCTGGCTACGCCTATGCTCGCCAGGATGTTGCTGTTGGAGGAGCCATACAGAATAAGACAAGGTCACATTCATAAATGCAATGCACACCTCTCTACTAGAGCAAAGCTTGAAACGAAACAAGTAGAGGAAAATTAATACTTCAAAGTGTTTGCGCTAACTCTTCTAAACTTTCAATATTTGCTTGATTACAGTAGGGCAGGGGTGGCCAACGTGTTTTCGACTGGAATCAACTAGAAAATTTCTTGATAACTCGCGATCGACTGGTTGGTAACAAAGTAACAAGTACAAAATGTCATAAAATGCAACGTTTTTCATTTTTGTGTACTTTCTGAAATATTGAATGAAAAGTGTTCTTTTTAGGTAATTGTCCATTCAATGCAAAATCAGGCGCGACCGATCAACTGAGACTCGTCGATCGACAGGTCGATCGCGATCGACGTGTTGGTCACCCCTGCAGTAGGGTATTCACAGCTCACTGGAGAAAGATTTAACTATAGGGATTTAAAATTTTTGTGATCAAATCGGCTTCAGTAGTTTTCCAGTTCTTTTCCTGTTTTAACATCCTGCTTGTTTCTAACTTTAATAAGGGTCGAAAGCTAANGTCTAAATTAAAAGAGTGTGGAATGCAAAAAGAATCAGAAGTTTCCGGTTAAAACCAGCTACCATTTAAAAGTCAATGGAAATCAAAGTTTATTTATATAAACGTGTTTCATGACAAACTTCGAGCATGGCGTATGTACTGAATGCTGTCACCCAACACGAGGCTGCTCGTGCAATCGTGTGCCTCTGCTTATTGTGCAGCTGGACTTTGGTTTGAGAAAACATCTATTCTACTGAATCACCTAAGCGCTGTCAGTGGTAGAAACAACGCGGAATCGCACCTTGAAGTGACTGACGCAGCGGCGGTGAATACCTGGGAGCGGTCGTTGCGCAGAAACGGAACTACTGCACATACGCCCGAAACTGAATCAATCAGAAAGTAAATTCAGGTAAAAAGCAGGTCCTGGTAAGTCACAATGTCGCAATGATGCTTTAAGCATCAGTTGAACTACGCGGAAGAAAGGTTTTTATCGTTTGCTCTTATTTGCTGTGCACACAAAACCTCTTCCACTGCAAATTCGCCGGGAACGCACGAAGTCGTAGTGTGTCAGCATTTTTCGTTTGTCCTAGGCGGACCTAGTTTGCCATAGTTTGTCTACACAGATGAAAATGCAATATCGGCACTAACAGCTAGCGCTACTGCGGATACGTTGGTGCTTTAATGTTTTGAGCATTATTAATGCGTGATTTATGGCAATTTCAATTTCCATTCGTGATTCAAGGCAATATAGTTGTTTGCGAATAGTCTAACAGCTGACATAATAGCCTGCTAGCCCATATCGCGGAAAATGGTTGCGGTTTCCGGTCGCTCTGGTGAGCGTTCAACGCTGTAGTTTGCTGTTGTTGTGTACCCAACCGGTTAACGTTACATTGCTCTAAGTTCATGCTCAAGTGTATGGAAGAGTTTGTTGTATATCTGAATATAATCAAATGAGGCAATCAAACCTGAAGTTCTATTGCAGAGTTATTAAGAGCCTTTATTTCGCCTTGGAAATTTCAAGACGTCAGGTTGGCTAGCTGGAAGACTGACCCGCACTCCTGCAACCAGTAGGTTAACTACAACACGTTCCTCACAACCATCAAGTCCCTACAGCGCCATCTGCGGTTCGGGAAATTCCATACGTGTCAGCTGACAAGCTTGATCTAAACATAAACGGTTGTGTGTTTTTCAAGGCCTCCGCTTTGCCTTATCTGCACAATATCATAAGCAGTAAAAAACAAGTTGCACGGGCAAAACAAGTAGAGGTGAAGCTTTGTTGATGATTTATAAGCCCAGCAAGATCATTTATGGAGTCAAACTGTGAATGCATTAAAAGGGTACCACTTTGTGATCAAACAGATTGTTTAAGTTTAAAATGTTTATGGCAATATTATTACTTTGAAACATTTTCTAACAAATCTCTAAAATAAAAAGGAAAATACAAAACGTACACAGTTGAATGGTAAACAAAGTTTCGGAAACAAACGAAGAAAAATCAGAAAACAGTTCAAAATATACCCATATTTTCGAAGATGGGCACGAAACATGGATGTGCAAAAGAGAGACGCTTTTAAGATAGCAACAAATTTCCGGTCATGTTCATGTAATGGTGTTGGCACACATTATGAGGTGGTGAAAGACCCACAAGGAAACACACCATCGCAGAACGATTTTCAAAACAATTCGGGGAATTGCGGCGAAAAAAGATGGGCACGAAACATGGATGTGCAAAAGAGAGATGCTTTTAAGATAGCAACAACTTTCTGGTCATGTTCATGTCATTCGCTTTGTCTTTGAAAATAAAGTTTGTTTCTGTAATCAATATGACAAAGGCAAAGGTGCAAAATAACATGAGAAGCAATATTTACGGTTTTTAGTCGGTTTTAGAAAAGTAAAACGAAGCTACCTTCAATAAGTTTAAAAGCGTTGAGGGCACTGTCATCAGTATGAAAATGTTTGAGGCAGAAACATAAGCAAAGTATGACCTTATCCTCGACATGTGATTGCTGTGTTTCTGAATATTTTGCGGTAAACTTTCGCCCCGTACTGAGGTCACATTTGGCTCATGTGTGGGGAGTAAGTCAATCTTTAAAGATGGGTTATACTTGTCAACAAAAATGTTCGCAAACATTGGCCTGGTGCGAACAACACTTGTTCATACGTCGCTGTTTGCTGTGAGAATGACGTGAAAAAGCATTGTGAAAAAACTTCACCGCCTTTCACTTTTGGTACTTTTGCTTAAATTTTTGGACGATGGCGATTGGTTGGAGGCCGAAACCTGAAGTCAGTTTAATATTTGCTGAAGTGATTAAGGATTACCTTTCTTGCCAACAGAGCGCTACAACGATCCATTCAGCGACTACTAAAAGCCGCAAAGGGGAAAAGCAAATAGACGCCCTACAATTCCGACTAGCTTCAAGCAATCCGGCGATAGGCCAAACCATCATGGCGGGTATAGAGCATGGAACAGGGACCGAGTTTATGGGGGTGACTGGGGGACATGTCCCTCCCAACTTTTGGGCAGGGGGGACATAATATCTTTTGTACCCCCCAATATTTTGTGATTAAAAATAATGTAGTTGTGCAAATGCCATGATTACATTACTGTTGGAAACGTTTCCGCAGCATAAAACCAGGGAATAAATAATAAAAATGAACATTATCTCTAGACTATCTGTGGACAGAGCATACAGATTTACTATGTAAACTGAATTTTCATGATTGTTGATAATTGTGTTGGTTAATTTGAATTACCAAATCGGGGTGCATATAAACTTCGCTCAATCACGAATGCCTGCACTGGTCTGTAACCTGCAATCAGAAAAAGGTTGCCACCAGGCATATAGTCAAGGGGGGCAATGGGAACAATGTCCCCCAATTCCAAAGTTTTCAGGTTAATAAAATATTTGAAGTATAAGCCAAAGAAATACTTCAGTGCAAATCAACGAAAGTGCCTCAACGAACCTATTTTACTTCAGCTTTTAGTCAAATACAAGCTTGTATCTGACCTTTTATATCAATGAACCGCAAGTAAAAACAATTGGAGTAATGCTTTTTGCAACTGTTTCGGGCGCACCAGCTTGCTGTATCCGGACAAAATGTACTGTAAGCTTCATTTCAAGACCATCACAAACCTCTCCTTGATAGCCGTGCCCGTGGGGCGTGGGTGTTACAGATATAACCTATCCTTGTTTCCAGTGTCAGCGTAGATCAATCTCGTAGGTATTTGTTTTTGCAGAGTTCTAAAACTATATGCGTGAATATGGCGGTGATACTCATTTTATGTCTTGAAGCTGAAACTTTGTCTAAGAAGTGATTCACTTCAAAAGTCTTCTTCATTGCGCCATAATCACTGTTTAGCAAGAATAGCATTCATTCTAGATATTTATTTGTGATGTCAAGTGGCGTAACTAGAGGTTTGAGCCAGGGGGCAAAGCTTAACTGAAGGGGGCCCGCTGGTCACCTAGGGGTCCCACTAGTCAAAACTCAGAAAAAGGTTAAGAAATGATAGTGAATCTCTGGATGTCGTGGATGTCCATCCTAGATATAAAAAAAAAGAAAACACCCCGAAAAACACAAAAAAACAACAAATTAAAGAAAACTAAATATCAAAATGTCAACTAAAGGGGGCCCAGTTTTTACATTTAGCTTGTCAGGAGGGGCAGCTTGCACCCCCCCATCAGTTCCGCCACTGGTGATGTCATGTATTGTGACATTTCTATCACAATTATGTCAAGCCTTAATCTTTTCATAAATGGTTTCCCTTTGCTTTGCCCGCAAGTAAAACATCAATCTTGTCAAGATATTAAACTCTGACCTACTGTTCATAAGCTTAGTGTTTCAACTTTCATCTTATCTTAATTGCACCCACTCTATCATGCAGTAAATCATTTGAAACAATTTAACTGCAACGAGAAGATTCAGCAGCAAAATCTAACGTAAGTAGCAAGGTGCTTTTTATTTTGTAAGTACTGAGGGAACTGACACTGCCATTATCCTACAGATGCTGAGATAACTTGCATAGGGGTGGATATTAAAATTTAGGGCAAGCTCTCAGAAAAGGGCCCCAAAACATTGCCATTGCGAAAGGTAGATGTGGGATTACGTGGGTAAAAGAGTTAAATTTGTTTCACATTTCAATTTATAAACTAAATTCAAGAGCATAATATATATAGGCCTACGTAAGGAACAGCAATATGTAAAGTTTAGCAGCTGGACACTTGAAACCTGCCTCCTTCGGCACATTTTCCCATAATTTGTGCTTGATTTTGAAAAACATTTGATTTACTTCACATCTTCTTTAAATGTGGCTCTAGAGTGTTGCATAACATTTTAAACTAAACAATGATGCAAAGCTCTCAAGAGGGGCACGATATCTCTGGAAAAGATGGCCCGAGGCGACTGCCTCCTTATCCTTCCCTAATATCCATCCCTGAGCTTGGAATCTGTTTTGTTGACAAATAGCATGTGACGAAAATGAAACTAAATTTGAATTTTTTTCCCATTAGTGCTTCAGATTCCGCAGACACGCTATTGTATTTCCTAGAGGCACGTGATTTGTTCAAATTTAATTACGTGCAGTGCTAAGCTATCTTTACATGTAGCTGAGCGTGGTCAATAACTTCTGTGATATTGTGGGTACGATTATGTTTACAGTTTAATTCCATTTTATATTTCAATAAAGTCGATTAAATTTAGCGAAGTATCATCAAACAATTTCAACGAAGTAAGTTTAAAGTAACGGTTCAGCGGAATAAGTTGAACATAGCCCAAAGATCTTATGGATCATAAAAAATTCAAACATTTTTCAAACACATTGAAAGACTCTAGCGTTTACGTTTATCAACTACATACGTGAATTAATCGCTCAAAAATTAGATGAAAACGGGATCCACTTCTTATATGCGCGAAAGTTTTGTAGAAGGCCTATTTCAGAAGTCAGTGCCTCGGTTAGAGGAAAGTCTCTGCTCGGCTCCGATTGAAAGTGCTGTGTTGGTGCAAATCCGAAGCGTGTATATACAATACTGTATAGGAAGCGCAATCGTAATGGCGGCCGCAATGAATTCTTGCTCAACTGCAATATTGGCTGCAAAAAGCGTACTACAGATCTAGCGCTTATGGCATTGAGAGGTTTACTAGCGCATTTACAGGAAAGGTCATGACCAAACGGTAGCATTGATTCAAAGTAGAAGCTTTTAACTTCACAATCAAAACATTCAAAACTTGTCAATTCAACGCAATTGTTCAGGAGAAAACGTCAGAAACATGCACGTATCATGGATGGTGCTTTGAAAACAAGGAGCATTAAAAATATTTAAATGTTGAAACTCGGTTGATGTCCCCCCTACTAAATTTTTGCCTGGTTGCCACTGCTGGTATTTACCAAAAGATCTTGTGGTTTGTTTTTGATTTGATCTATGTGTGGTGATGTGGTTTTTAGTAGCAGTACATTTTATTTCGGAACTCAAATTTGAATTGAATATCACAATTTTTTAGCATAAGTATGTCCATTTAAGCCCAACTGTCAGAATTAATGTGTTTTTAAAGTAAATGCAGTGCTAAGTGCTAGATATCTAGATATAGCCCCCACCCCCACCATGGGCGTGGCCCCTGGAGGCACTTGGGCCATGGTCACCAATATATATTAATTCCACAATGTGTCCCCCATTTTGCCAATTTTACAAAAAGGTCGTACTATGGTACAGTGAACATGATGACGTCATCGAAACGCAAACAATAAGAATTGTTCCCCCCAAAGTTTTTTAGTAAACTCGGTCCCTGGCATGGAAACACATTGTTTCGGGGTCTCCTGTTTAGTTAAGCTCTGCTGATTATTGTGACCGGGCTGTTAATTACGTGATCAGTTGTAGTTTTAAGCTTTTCTCTTGCTTGTATAGTTTCCAACTAGCTTGTGTTTGAGTCTACAGTTTGTGTGCTTTCTGTAATCTTGCTTTAGTGATTTACCGTTTCACTCGTGAGCTTTTGCTATCAAGTTTCAGGACCGAAGATGCGCAGAATAACGTGAAATCAATTTCCTATTAAAACAATTAGCTGATTAATTCGACTGCGTCACCTTTGTAAAGACTTGCCGATGTCCTATACTTATCAGTGCAACTTTTGAGATATCCCATACGTTAGTAATGTAGTTTATAGGTCAACCAATATTTGTCGTTAAATGTTTTATGACAAGTTCGCTAAACGTGTTTGCAGATATGAATAGTTTCTTGTGTTAAAACTTTAAGAGCACCAAATATTAACTCTGTGTACTTGATTTTTCATCTGCAGGTTTATTTAATACTAAAAGACTGCAGTCGATTCTTTCCATGAACTTCCAAATTAGTAAGCAACAGCATAGTGGGTCATAGCATTTGAGGTATTTCAGTTGAGTTTAAAAAGTGAGTAACGTTATTAAATCGATTACGGACAAGCACCTTTTAAGCAGCTCTTTCAGTGTTTTGATTTACAAATATGATTTGTGGCTGGCAGTTTATTGAAGTGAATGCAACTAAGTGCGACTTCAGGTGAAGCCCCCTACTGCAGTGAGTTGAGGAAATTTCAACATAGATTTGCTGAAGCATTTTCACACTAACGTCTGTAAACACTATTGTTTTTTACGCCGAACCTTTTGCGGTTTGCTGTGAAAACAATCACCACACTCCTTCGTTCCTGCACAATCTAGTCGACAACACGTTGTATAGTAAAACATGTAGTTCCTGATTATAATAGAAATTGGAATTTCACATTAAGTTCCACTTTAACTGTAAAATCTGCATCAGCTTGAAGTTATAAACTAACTTTACAACAATATTTTCAATATATTCACAGCGTTTCGAAAAAACTTCTAGAATACTTGCTTGAAAACCGATCTCTTGATGAAGGACAGAATAGGATACATTTTCTAGGACCCTGTGGTTTCAGGTTTAGATTTTGGGAACATTAGGAAAGAAAGAAACCAATTTCATAACAGACCATCAGCTCTCCAGAGCCGGATTAAAGGGTGGGGGTCCAAGGGCAATTTTCACTGGAGGGCCCCTATTACGTATTTCATGACGTCATTGTTGGTAAAATTTATGTTTTCCCTGATTCGCAACGCTCTCGTTTGCTTTTTCTCGTAGTCGATTATGTGCCTGCCGTATTAACTCGATTGTTAGCCGCCACTGATTGTAAGCCGCACGAAATGGTGGTAGAAATTAATGTAAGCTGCCCTTGATTGTTAACCGCACTTGAACATAGGTTACTGAGATGCATTCGCGACGTTCGCGTACTCGTACGTTTCCCGTATTAATGATGCTTAAACCACTACAACTGCCTTCTGTTTATCATAATCCCTCCTGTGACGGATGTTCACGTGATGCTGAAGAAAATCGAATGCGAAAGAAGAATTTGGTCGACAAAACGTAGACAAGGAAAGGCTGAGCGTCATCTATACCTTTCAATAAAGTAAAAAAATAAAAAATATAAGCCGCCCTTGATTGTAAGCCGCATGAAATGATAAAAAAACTTTATAAACCGCAGCTTGCAATTGAATAAATACGGTGCTCAACTGCACACACAGATAGCTGCGAGAAGAGAGTTTATGATATAAACACTACATTGTATTCTTACTAAGAAAAAATGTTTCCACAGGCTAGAGAGTGATTCGGCAAGAAACGACATTCACCCGAACAATAAATAGACACCAGAGATTACAAACAAAAACACCAGAAAAATAACATGTCAATATGGCCAGCCAGTCTGAATGTGAAAGGTACTTCAAAACTTATGTCGTGATTTTCACCTACATTTTCAGGAGCTCTGGTTAACGCCACAGTTTTAACGTTGCTGCTTATAAGCCTTCCTGAAAAAAAAAACGTTTCAGTCGCGTCGTTTCAGCTAACCCTGGCAGATTCTTGCGCTTTTTCTCCTTAGAAACTTCGCCATTTTTTAGCTCCTGATGGCATTGCAGATTACGGCATCGCGTTAACTAAACACTGCAATCTCGCTTTCTGCTCTTTCGTTCTACAAATCGACTGATCAAAACCCTTTTCTGACCGAACACGCAATAACATGTGGTGCAAACAGGACCGTAACCAGGGGGGAAAAGACCCCAAGAAAAATTCCCCCTCCTGGAAAAAAGTGTTGGACATATTTTAAAACTGTTGGACATGATTTCAAGAATTTGTGCCCCTCTCAGAAAACTCTTCGCTCCCCCTAGTGTCACAAGCTGGTTACTGACCTGGGTGTAAATGGGTTGACTAGCTTCATATGTTTATGATGTAACGCAAGAATAGTAGCCATCGGAAAAAGTGCGTTTCCACCATACGTTACCCATGACGAAACAAAGGTCGCAGCTCGGCTGTGGCTACATCCAGACGGCACAAGAAGTTACAGGATCATTGATACTAAACAGCAACCACAGCAGAACAAGCTTTGCTGCAAGCACGCAAATAGTATCGTTTTCGCGGCATTTGTGCAGTAGGCGTGATGCACGAGTAGATAAACCCATGCCAAAAGAACGATTGCTAGGAAACGTTACAAGCAAAATTCAAATATATTTGAATTGAACAAAACCGAAAATATTTATATTCAGTGGTGACTACTAAAACTGGCAAAAAATCAAACTTGCAGAGAAATCGTTAATGGTACTCAACGCAACATCGGAATATAAAGTTGTATTCTTGTATCCAGGGCCTATGAGAGGGGGGTCCAGCAGGAACATTGTTCCGGGGCCCGACAGCTACGGAGGGGCCCGAGACTGAAAGAACATTTGACTGTTACTAACAAACTCGGAATAATACAGCAAAATTAATTGCTGGCAGTGCATTTTCCTGATATGATGCGTTGATAGTTATTAGCAGTAATTATTTTTGTTAAACTTGAATGTTTCCTATTTTGTCGAATTTAAGACATTCACGATTTACTGTCCCAGTCTGTCCATTGAACTGAATTTTTCTTTACATTTTTTATTTTCAAACATTTTCATACAAATCTTTAAGGAAAACTCTCTCCAATAAACCAAGAGTTTCAAACTAAGAGATACGTCAACTGAAATTTGAATGGAAACATGCCAGTCCACAATAAAATCTAATCTAACAACAGTAGCCCTCGAATGTTGCGCATATGTGTAAGATAACAAAAAGTCTAAAATTAACAAGTAACTGCAATGCAGGCAGGGGTGTAACGGGGTTAGGTGGCGCCCGGGGCAAGAAACAAGTTTGGCGCCCCCTGTTTGAACTTGAGGCCTTTTGGGAAGCAAATGTGCTGTTGAAGAAAGTACTTGCGACATTGTTGGGACTTTTCGGCGCTCCCATAGCGATTTGGCGCCCTGGGAATTGTGCCCCCCTTGCCCCCCTCGTTACGCCGCTGTTTGTGCAGGACGCGAGTGCTTATAGTACCCCGCGAAGGTGTGCTGTGCATTTTGCTGATTGTTAAACTTGCGCCGCAAGCAGGTATAGGCTCTAATCGAATGTGAGTTTAGGATTAGCGGACATACCAAGAAACCTGAAAATTTCGAAACCATACAGGAGAAACTAATCACTTACAGCTTACAGCTTAAAGCAGTGGTCGCTGGCCTGTGACCCATGTGTCTATTTATTGTGGCTCGCGGTCACAAATAGAAGCAATAGTCGGTTGACAAAATGTCTCGTTCTGTTCCTTCATTCATGTTACAAGAGGTGAGCTCATTCCAAGGATACAGTTACACAAGGAGGTCGAAGTCTCATTTTACTAGCAGCGTTTAATTCAACCCTGATCGACTCCATTCATTCTGAGACTGCGGCATTTTATTCTAATTTATTACTTGATAAAATTTTACTATGAACATTTAAAAGTCATCTTTAAAAATGGTAATGTTGTAACATTGCTTGAATACCGTTACGTTTCAACATAATGTTTCATATGATCAATACACGAGCACTTCTTGTTGAAGTTTAATCCACATTAATTAGTCTCAAGTTTCAGTTATTTCAAAATAATTTTGTAAGTCTCAGGGGCCCCAAATGGATTTGTTCCGCCTAAAAACATTTTTCTTGGAGGCCCTGCTTGTATCTCTTTCGAATCACGACAATTTTTCAAACGAATATTTTATTTAAAACAAATAAATGTCATCACGGGGGCCCNCTTGGAGCGGAGGGCCCGGGGCAATTGCCCCCGGTGTCCCCCCTTAATCCGGCCCTGCAGCCAGGGCCGGCCCTAGCAGGTGCGGGACC
>JGI24021J15306_10011331_pt1 | contig 11080 bp, 9 predicted proteins | sample Ectturendosymbi1_FD_15306 | JGI IMG/M metagenome (IMG submission 15306)
ATGTGCCATGCACCAGGAGATTAACAGTCCAGACATCAGCAAGGTTTATGCATGCGTATTTCGGCCAGTAAAAAGCCCAATGCGCCCGCTTTATAAGCATATTTCACTTTAGCTCACGGCAAAGTTTATCACTTTGCGCTAGTGAAAGAAAACGTTCATCGCGGCGCACACACTTTGACCGGCCTCATGTTTGCTCCTTCGGTAGTAATGTTTTGGTAACCGAACGATAGGATTGGGTCTTCTTTCCTGCAATTTTTTCACATTTGCATTTCATTACGACATCTCCAAATAATCGCCGTCAATTAAATGACAATGATTTATGACCCAATTCCTTTTGTTAAGCTCGTTAAAAAAATTTTAGTTGGAAACTACGAGCCTATTATGGGTATTTGCGGGAAAATATTTCTAATGTAATTTGCACAATCTGCAAATGCTGTTCATGTTGTGAATTTAATATACATTTTCAAAATGTCTAGCCCCATTGCACAAGCATGAAGGCTCCCAATGGAAGACTTTCTGGCGACGGTTCTGCCCAGGCCCGCAGACACGGTGGGGCATTCGGGGACAGTTACCCCAAATCTTTTTTCTGTCCCCCCAAATTTTGTTGTGCTCAGAAAAATTTGTTTTAAACATATGATAAAAATAAAAATCTTTGCCCCTAAAAATTCATTTTTCTCCCCCAAGGCTAGGGGCCTGGTTCTGCCAAAATTGTGTCTGCAATTAGGTATTTTGTTTTGTAGTCCATTCGGCCACGAGATGTAGCATTAACTTTTTTTATAAATAACCATTAGGGGGTCCCTGTAAGCATTTGGGGGGGGGCAGAGTTGGGCTGATACGGCACTGAAATCAGGGTTGCGGAGTTGGAGGTAAAATATCCGACTCCGACCTTTCCAAAATTTCCGACTCCCACTCCCGACTCCGGCTTTCCAAAATTTCCGACTCCGACCTTTCCAAAATTCCCGACTCCTTAACACAAAGGAAAAGAAATGAGATTTGGCTGTTAAAATCAATGGAACTCGTGGTGCACAGCAAGGAATTTGTTTCAACTTTCAAAAAAACTGTACCATTTCAACAGGAATTCCCAATTACGGAGTGGGACGTAAAAAATGATCCAATGGACATCCGGAGTCAGAGTCAGACAAAAAAATCCGACTCCACCCAAAATCCTCGGACTCCTTACGACTCTGACTCCGCAACCCTGCTCAAATTGCAAGTGCCAGTGTGCCTATACGTATTGTATCATATTCGTATACTGTGATTGTACCATGTGCAGTTTTGCACGGTGTTCTGTCGTAAGATTGCTACCATTCGAATAAAGAAACCATGTACAGTCTCTTAGTAAACTGGAAAGTAGAATTCTGAAAAACAGAGTTCGCCGTGAAATTTTTGCTGTATTTAATATACGTTTACATTCAGGATTTTTGAGCAACTTGCGCTTGCCCTGAAATTTTTCACTGTATTGCAATATTTTTTATCATTCAGGATTTTTGAGCAACTTGCGTTTGCCCTGAAAAACGGAGTAGCCCTAAACTTTTTCACTGAATTGAAATATATTTTGTCATTCAGGATTTTTGAGCAACATGCACTTGCCCTGAAATTTTTCACTGCATCAAAATATTTTTTATCATTCAAGAATTTTGAGCAACTTGCGCTTGCCCTGAAAAACAGAGTTTCCCTGAAAGTTTTTCTGCATTGAAATATTTTCTATCATTTAGGATTTTTGAGCAACTTCCGCTTGCGCTGAATACAGAGTTTGCCCTGAAAATTTTCAAGCCGGAGGAGTCTGTAGCCCCTCCCCCTCCCTCCCCCGCCTCCCCGCCTCGTACGTTTATGACAGTGTGTGTATAGAACAGTGGTTTTGAATCATTTTTGTTCCTCGACCCATTGTAGCAACCTACTATAACCCAACGAACCCCATCTAAAACTGGAATAAAGCAAATGTACTACAGCTGTGTTCATAAAATATCTACTCGTGACCTCTCCAAAAACGGTTCACGACCCTTCTTGGGGTCGCGACCCTCCTGCAAACCACTGGCAGAATAATATACATGTTGTGTAATGAAACGTCGCCAAAACGTTGGCTTGCAAACATGAATACTACGTCATATTGTGACGTCACAAACAGCGTATATCCAGTAACAATGACCACCATACGCCACTGCTCAATAATAGAATTTGGTAGGGGGCATACAATCAAGAAATCACCCTGGGCATCACCAGACCTCTGCACGCCATTGCATCGCGTATTCGAACCAGGCAAAACAAAGTGTCAATACACGCGGTGGCGATTGTCACAGGTTGAGTTTTCAATTATCTTACTTATTTATAAGAGTTTTTTCAAAGAAAAATTTCCTAAAAAAGCATAACATTGTTTCCAAATCTCATTACATGTTTTCGATACTTCTTGCAATTTTTTCCGGCCATTCTCACATTCAGTGATCGGCGACACGATCTTTGCTTAAACTTTGATTCAAAGTCGACCTACACCTAGTGTAAAAATTAAAACTGTTTCAACTAGGCTTTCGCCACACGCAATCTAGAGGTACAAACATCATTGTTTCGCGATAAATGCTTACTGAAAATGCAGCTGATAGATCGGAACCGGCTGAAGAAGACGTTACGTCATCAGCTATCGGCTTGGGTTGGAATTTCTCTGGAAGATCTTCCACCAGCGGATTACCCCCGGCAGCAACTTGCGAAAGCTTTTTCAGTTTAAAGAGTCCTTTAGGAAATTCACTTATCTGATTACCTGCAAACAGCAGTGCATATAATGTTAAGTTTTCAGAGTGTAAATAATGGAGTAGACTGCTCAAAGTCTTTATGTTGTGGAACAGCATTTGCATAACTTTCAGTTTTTCCAGTAAAAGTGTACGTTAAACTTTGTTCATATACTTTAAAAGTGCACCCACACGTAAATAGCAAAGTCATTGTGCAAGCGATGGCAGCGTTTTGCTTTCATTACATCGCGAATTTCAAATATAAATGCAGTGAGTAAATCAGCACTGCAATGCAAAGCATTTACTTGGTTTCGGCGAAAATCCACTGATTGCAGTATTTTATGATTGCCCTTGGCAGGTGTGACTCATACACAAAATTCTAACACAACAATAAGAAATACAGTTCAAATGGATGAATTTATAGCAGCAAGAAGCGTTGCTTGAATCACCTGTTACATTCAGTTTCTGTAAATTTTTGCATTTCTGCAAACTGTGAGGTAAAGCATTCAGTTGGTTGTTTCCAAGGTCGAACTCCTTCAGAGCTGTTAAAGTTTCCAATTTTTTCGGTAAAGCAGTGAGCTGCAACAAATTGTTGCAGTTACTGAAGGCAACATTTAGGGTTGTTTACGAAAAAATTTCATTTTGTCGTAACAAACAATCATATCAACGTTGCAACTCTGCCACATAAAACCACACAACAATAACGTATTTGTAGTTCTATTTTCACTTTTACTATCCCCTGTAGACGGAGGTTTTGTAAATCAGGACTAACCTTGTTGTTGGCAAAATTGAGGTAAGTCGCTCGTCTGAGCTTGGAAATGTCTTGAGGAATTTCGCGAAGGCTGTTGCTGGAGAGATTTAACGAAGAAAGCTATAAAGCAAAGACCATTTAGTGCTGAAAAAATATTTTGGATGTAGTAAACAAACGTATCATGTTGTAGAATGTAGAGCTATCAAGCCTAGAATTAAATTTTCTTTTTAATCAGACGTTACAGTGCAGTCGGGCAAAAATGTTTCTTTATGTTGCATGCCGGCTCAAGTTCAAGTTGCTTTTCTTGGCCACTTACGAGAATGTATTTGAACAGCGAAAGGTTGTCATGATGCTAATTAAAAAAGTCATTTCAGTGCAAGCCAACCGTTTCTCCAAGCGTCTGTACGTTAGTGTCCAACAAACAAACCGGACACATGACACTTGTCAACTTTCTATATGAAGTTTACCGATGAAAGCGCTTCACAGTCGTCCATAAAATCCGCCAATTCGTTCTGAGAGAGGTTCAGCTCGCGTAAAGTGCCTGGTGGAGCTGAGCTCGGTCGTTGAAGCTTCTTAAGGCAATTGCCATTCAAACGCAAGACCTACAACAAATGGGAGAATTTGCACATATAAGCAAAGTTATGCAAGAATTTCAAATATTGTGACTCCTAGCAAGAAAAACACCATGCACTACACTTAAATCAAGATGGCTTGGTTGCGTAGCCTATTTGATGTGAATTACTATTTTGCGCCGGTAGCTTCAGCAATGCGGCAGAATGTTCCAGCCAAGCTTCATTTTTCTGGCACATCTTATGTTTAACTAAGTTTAAGAACGAAAGCTTTGAAAAAGCTCTACTTCTCACCTGGAGACAGGCAAGAGTAATCAAATCAGGAGAGACTTCTCCGATGGCATTGAACGAAACGTCCAAAAAGTCTAAAACATGCATTTGAACCATACTTTCCGGCAGCATCTCCAACCTGAATCGTGCAAAAAAATGTGTATTTTTCTTTGTTTGAAGTAGTTACGGATTTTTGTTTTTTCCTCGAAGTATTTCTGCTATACGCAACTATCGTGGTTGGCAAATAAACGATTGCTGCTTTTTTACTAAGAAATACATTTTGCACAATGAGGGTTAACTTTTAGAGTTGGAGTAAAAAAATTAAGCGCATCACAAACCAATGAATCTCGCAACTTGATCACGAATATATATTTGAATTTGATTTTGTGTGTGTGTGGCAGAATCTTACAGAGTCATGATCAATTTGCAAACACTCCAATGCGATCTTCGAACAGGGTTAGGGGTCACTGAATTGCCCTGCCATTAGTAGACCGCATTTCGTACCCCCCAGACTCACAAGGAAAGGCATGACTAGTACGTTACGTTGAGTCTAGTTTCAGCTGCAAGGGCTGCCAAATAGGAGAGATATTTCCCACCTGCCTGTCGATACTTCATACCTGGACTGATTGCTCTACATGGTTGAAGAGCTCAGTCTGCCCTTTCAAATGACTATTTGATCGATAGCTGTAGAGCCGTGTCAGTCGTCACTACTACGGAACAGAGTGGGCCAGCTGGGATTAATGGTAGTTAAAGGATATTACAGTTTCCCAAAAACTACAGAACTCCCGAAATGCAGCCCTGTCACCGTCGTTTAGCGTCATACCTAGGACTTAGGACTGCATAACTTGGTGACTAAATAGCAACATATTTATGCTACGCTGTTATTAGCTACACATTTTTAGACTCGGTGTGTCAGAAAAATTGTTACTCCTTTTTATTGTGAGATGTCATTTTTTAGTCGAATGTAGTTTGAAGAAAGTAGTAGCTTGAATGTCAAATGTTATTGTGGTCGGAAAGGCTTTATGGAAGACATTTATTCATGCCAAGTGAAATCCTCCGATTAGACCACGTCTCTCCCGTAATTCTGGTCGTAACCATCAACAACGCATCGGTTCTGTTGCGAAGCAGTTATTGCTATACCCTTCTGAAAACGTCGATACTTATTCATCGACATGCACGCATCGTTTTTCTATTTTAATTCTTTCAGCGGCAGTATTTTTAGAAGTAATTATTCTATTTCAAGCAATTCTATTTCTAAAAATTAAATTCTATTTCAATCAAGATGCCAGAGAAAGACGGTGGCGAGTGACCGTGAAGACACCGTCACACCTTTCAGGTTGTTAATGGTTTTCCATAGGCCGTGAGTAAAAGTTTTCCAAATAACTTGCAAAATTTTGCAACCCAATGACCTTTATTGTCAATTCATCATGCAATGAACTTAATTTCGAATGGCCCTTGAAACATTTTGTAATGTCATGTTGAGCACATAAAGAGATAAAAATAACTTGACATCTTGGAATCTTTTCAACCAATGTCGTTTCCAATCGATTTACAGCTTAAAGCAATCACAAAAAAGATCAGCGGACAAAAAAATTTATCAAAGCCGCAATCATATGCAATACAACAGCTAAATTAAGTGAATGACTATGACGGTAGTCCTGAATAATTTCTTGAATTTTATTGCACTGGGCATCTTGAGCCCACCTGTTGTGAGAAGCTTGTAGAGTTGTCAAATGTTTCCATTTCTGAATATTCTGCGGTAAGAACCGGATAGAATTTTTTGATATGTTGAGACAGGCCAGAGAGTAAAGGCGTTCGGTGCTTTGAGGCAAAATCGCAATGTTATTGCACTGCAGGTTCAGCTCGCGCAACTGATGAAGATTTCCAATACTTTCTGGAAGTCCAGAAATCTCCGATGATGAGAGGTCGAGGCTGACAAGAGACCGCAGCTCGTTCATAACTCGCGAAGGAACCGACCCTGTAAGTACGTTAGAAAGAAAGTTTGAAGTAAAAACATTTAGGGGTTAGCACAGCCAAAACTGAGGATATACTTTTCCCCACTATGTGGAAAGCCGAAGAGACATTTCGGGAGACGACACCTTTCCAAAAAAACGCCATTCCCTTTGCATTGGCTGCCTTTTTGGAGAAAGTATCTGTTCTATAACCAATTTGCCCTCTGCCACACACAGCACACTGCATATAATGAAAATGGCTTTCTGAGAGAAAAATTTTAATGAAGTACAAATACTGTTTGAATAAGGTTCTATTGGAAAAAGAGCTGAGGATTCCTACTGGTTACGAGAGTTATACACTCTGTATAATAACACAGTCGGCTTTTTTGCAGAGAAAAATTTCTTTTCGGTATATACTGAGCACCTAGTACTCTTAAAAGACAATTTTCACCATGAGCCGTTGTAAAACGTTCTATTGTGTCTGTTTTTATCAATGTGCGTTGTGCAGACAGTGTGTGTTTGTACTCTGTGGACTTCGTGTCTGTTTTAAAACATTAGGATAAATAAAAAAGCAGTGTCACAATTAAACACAGAATGATTAATCCTTATAATTTACTAGGACTCGAATAGAAAACAATCAATTGACAGTTTGATGCTCGGTTTTGTAGTATTTAAACCTGGGATTACCTTCCAGTGCTATTGCCAAGTCACTGTCACACGGCAACAGCAATTTGATTTTACTTCAGGTGAATTTTTCGTGTTGAATGATTGACCTATGCGAAAAAGTAAATTTATATCGCTGCATAGTTTTCAAATCTTCAGTTTCTTTTGAAATCTTTCCTGTTGTATGAAGTGCATTATAATTATCGGATGTCTGAAATTTAAGGCTGAATTCAACAGTTTACCACTTCATTAGTATTTTTATACGTTTGGGAACAGCCTATTTGCTGGCAGCTTGCGGTAGCTAAAACGTTACGTGCAGCATTAGATCTGTTTATGTTTACCAGTAGTGTCTTTGCAGACACAAGACGGTTATTTTACCATTATCGTCACTACACCTGATACCATAGGCGTACGGGAAGGCATTTTACTGGGGGGACGGAAGAAATTTGCCCTGAAAATAATAATTTGCCCTAAAAATAGACAGTTGCCCTGAAACTAACTTTTTCGTTTAATCCGAATGGAGCCTGAAACCTTATGTAAATCTGTTCTATACAGCTAGATTCGTTTATAACGGCTCCTCTGTAACGTCAATTCGCCCATAACGTTACGTTTTGTTTGGTCGCGATGGCATCTTTTATATGCATTTCAATTCGCTTACAATGTTAATTCGGCAATAACGTTCTTTATGCAATCCTCTAGAGGTGCCATTATAGGCGAATTATGTAGTTACCTTGCTTGTTAACTCAAGAAGTTGAAGTTGCTTGCGTGTTGTGTTCTCCCAGACAAGAAATTTTGCGGTAATTGCTTTTACTGATGCAAATATGTACGCGGCTTCTATGACGCAACGCAATGTTTTGAAACCGACGGTTCCGAATCGAATGATCTTACTCCCTAAACCTGCCTGTGTTATCGCTGATGTGCTCTTGAGCAAGGCACAGACGCGCCCTCAAAGGAGCCAAGCAATCGGCACGTCTGTGCTGCCTGCTTCTAAAACTCCTGTTAATCAAAAATCTATCATCTTAACACCTTGCACCTCTACCAAGCGCAAACTCGAAAACGAACATAGAAAGAGTTAGCGAATTCTTATACCAAGCTGTTCAACTACCGACATCCGATTGTTCGATTTTTACGGAAAAGGAGGGCTTGGACCAGATCAAAGTCACTATGACCAATCATGACTTTGGTCCAGATTACAAACTACACTAGCCCAAAGTAAGCGGATCGCCTCCAAGTGAATATACACTGTATTCAAAATTTTTTCACCGTTCACGATTTTTGAGCAACTTGCGCTTGCCCTGAAAAATCAGAGCTGCCTTGAAATTTTTCACTGTACTGAATATACTTTTTACATTCAGGATTTTAACAACTTGCACTTGCCTTGAAAACAGTTTCCCCTGAAAATTTTCACTGTATTGAATATATTTTTTACCTTTCATGATTTTTGAGCAACTTAATTGCTCTTGCCCTGAAAAACAGAGTTGCCCAGAAATTTTTCACTCTATTGAATACACTTTTCACATTCAGGATTTTTGAGCAACTTGCGCTTGCCCTGAAAAACAGAGTGTGCCCTGAAATTTTTCATCGTATGGAATATATTTTTTACCATTCAAGATTGTTGAGCAACCTGCGCTTGCCCTGAAAAAACAGAGTTGCCCTGAAATTTTTCACTGTATTGAATATGTTTTTTAAATTCAGGAGTTTTGAGCAATTNGCGCTTGCCCTGAGAAACAGAAGATGCCCTGAATTCACTGTACTGAATATGCATTTTTTATCATTCAGGATTTTTGAGCAACTTGCGCTTACCCTGAAAAACAGAGTTGCCCTAGAAATTTTCTTTGTATTGAAATATATTTTATCATTCAGGATTTTTGAGCAACTCGCAAATGCCCTGAAAAACAGAGTTGCCCTGGAATTTTTCACTGTATTCAATAATGTGTACTTTCATCATTCAGAAGTTTCGAGAAACTTGCGCTTACCCTGAAAAACAGAGTGGGCCCTGAATTCACTGTACTGAATATGCATTTTTTATTATTCAGGATTTTTCAGAAACTTGCGCTTGCCCTGAAAAACACAGTTGCCCTGAAATTTTTCACTGTATTGAATATGTATTTTTTATCATTCAGGATTTTTGAGCAACATGCGCTTGCCCTGAAAAACAGAGATGCCCTGGAATTTTTCACCTGTATTGAAATAATTTTAATCATTCAGGATTTTTGAGCAACTTGCGCTTGCCCTGGAAACAGAGTTTGCCCTCAAATTTTTCACTGTATTGAATATACCTTTTACATTCAGGAGTTTTGAGCAACTTGCCCTGAAAAACAGAGTTGCCCTGGAATTTTTCACCTGTGTTGAAATATTTTTTATCATTCAGGATTTTAGCAATTAGCGCTTGCCCTGAAAACAGAGTTTGCCCTGAAATTTTTCAATCCCGGGGGGGCGGCTGCCCCCCCAGTCTCCCCGCCTTGTACGCCTATGCCATCCAGCAACACCGATAAAATGCAGGCCATCGCGAGCAAACCAAACGAGCGAATTTTCAGGCTCCGTGCATGGTCGTCGGAAAGATTTTTTCCAGGGGGGCCAATGTGGATTTTTCCAAGGATAGCCAAAGGTTTTTATCCAGGGGTGGCCAAGAGTTTTGAAATTTTATTTCTCCCACTCGAAAGCAAAAACAACCTTTTTGCTAAAAAATGTAAGAGGAAAATATCAAATTTCAAAATCTAGGGGATCCACAGACTACCATGTACGTCGATAAAAGAAACTGCTGAGGCACTGCTTCCCCCGCGACGCGTGAAGAAATGGGCATTGGCAGGATTTTTTCCAAGGGGAGCTCATAGTGGATTTTTCCAAGGGTAGCCAAAAAAGTTTTTCCTGAGGGGACAGCAGTGGTGAAATTTGATTTCAACAGCTCGAAACTAAGAAAACAACTTTTTTCAATTTTATTTGTTTACTAAAAATTTATTAGAAAAATTTCAAATTGCAAAATCCAGGGGGTAAAAGTCCCCTTCCTGCCGCCCCTACCGACGCACATGGGTGAACACTTTCCCCGTGACATTCACGCAGATTCCTCTGTTTAATGTTGCAACTTTTCTTCACATTTATTTGCGATCAGAGCAGTGTGTTTTGGGCCAGCCGCTGCGTTAATAAAAGAATATCATCTGAACTTGGAGTTTCAAAAAAAATCAATGCCGTGATCAAAATTAGTTGACTGCTGACAGGTTGACCAGCATTTGCTCTTAACCATTACAGCTCTGGTGAAGGAAGGTGGGCTACGCTCCCACTTACAGTGTGTGAAAATCGGGCCTTGTAGAGCAAAAACGAGATTCGTTTGTCAAGTTATCATGACGTTCTTGATGTGCTAATCAAATCAGTCACGTTTATTTGAAAATATTATGTGCTGTGCTCAGCGCTGCAAGGAGAAAACAAAAGCAATATGCAAAAATCGATGCAGTTTCATAATATAGCCTAAGTTAACTATGGCTCACTATAGACTCAGTGAAACGGATCAATCTCTACTAAACCTTAGAAATCCGTTGATTGTACAGTTTACACTGTAGGTACCCTTTGCAAGAGTTTTTGCGGCTTAAATCGGAATTAATTTAATTTCAAATTGCTGCAACTTCTACTTGACCAAATTTTTTGCAGCAAAAAGTACTGTAGTTTCAAGGAATAAAATTAAATACACACGAAAAGTTTTTATTTTTAAACTTTTATTTTACTTTAGTATTGTAACAGCCGAAGGGTGAATTATTTTTTAATCGTTGACCGTAAACACTTTAAACCAGTGGTTCTCTTTGAAACTCTGAGCAACGGTGCTTGGAGACCAAGTGTTCTGCAGCTTCATCTTCAAACAAAACACCCTGGTCATCGAGGTAAACCTTGAGCTTTTTTCAAAAGACAGCAAGACTCTTTCAAAGACATGAAGATCAAGATTACCAGTAGTGATCGAGTGTTTTTGCCACTCGTCATGTGCAGAAGTGGCAGAACGNAGAAGCATCTTTCCAAATCGCTCACACGATTGCTAAAGAGAAGAAACCCAACAACCGTTCATGTTCAAGCATCCATCCCTGCGTTGGGGAGGCGGACAGCAAAAAGCTTGCAAAGATTTCTCTTGCTGATTCTACCATTAAAATATGCATCCATCAGCTCACAAAAGGTATT
>JGI24021J15306_10011332_pt1 | contig 11078 bp, 7 predicted proteins | sample Ectturendosymbi1_FD_15306 | JGI IMG/M metagenome (IMG submission 15306)
CTTAACGAATCATTATTTTTCGAAGACATCTAGTGTAGTGCAAAAATGTCGGTTGCGAAGGCTAATAAGCGAAAATACAAGGAAGCCTACATCAGATATGGCATTGCTTGCCTCCAGAAAGATGGAGAATATATCCCGCAAGGGTATGTTGTACATGAAAATACTGGCTAACAACTGTTTGGAATCATTCCCACTCAAGCAGCATTTGAACAACGCTCACAAGGAGCAACCTAGAAAAATCATTTGAGCAGGCTACTTTACAGTAAGTCTAAGGAAGGTTGTCTCAAACGTTTCAGACTGGATGCAGGACGTGCATTTAACCAAGTAAATTTGTCCGTTGAGACATCCTATGCGGTTGCACTTCGCATTGCTAAAGCGAAAAAGTCATGAGACTTTGCAGAACTAGTGCAACCATGCCTCCGGAATTGTGCTAAAATAGTTTTAGACGACAGAGCTTGCAACACGTTGAAAGAAGTTTCCCCTTCTAATAACACAATCAAGATTTTTTACCATTAATCCTCGTATCGAGATGTTGGTGAAGTGAAAGCAATCGCAAAAATCACATTAAAAATTAAAAATGAGCACTTTACTTTTCTGTGTGATTGATATGATGTAAATGAGCGAAATCCTTGAGTGAAACCCATGAGTAGATCCTTTTAATTGTTATATCTATTATGCGAAACCTATATACCACCGAGGTAATAGCTACTATGAGTATTGGCTAAATAGCGTTCCGCAAAACATCGTCACTAAAAATATCAGAAGGGAAATTCGAACTTGGTGATTGGCCTTAGTGGGAAACTTGACCGAAAAGGTCAAGAACCGCTGTTCTACGGGGTGCAAGAAATGCTTAAATAAAGGAAACAGATCTTCAAGTTTGCTCCACGTTCAGTAATAGCGAAGATACGTATCCACTGTCCACAAAAATAAGAAAAAAGTTATCAAAATACTTTCATATAGTTTTGTCTAATTGTTGATATTGGTTTCTAGCTGTGGGAGGCTTGGCCATGATGAATAAATTTGTTACTCGAGTTCCAGGGGTGCACTTGAGAACAACTACCATGGGCACCAAAATTTCCCTTGTCTACAGGTGCCACAGATACTTTAGACGTACTGTTTGCATCATTTTTCTAAAATAGTACAAACTGCAGTGATCGCGTTGGAAACGTTGATTCCTTATAATGAAAAAATCAATCAAGCTGAACCGACTAAATGGTACAGTTTGTTGTGCACGCGCCACCAAAGCTGTTAGGCTGCCGGTTCAATTTTCGGTCGGGTCATACCAGGTGCGTAGCCAGAAATTTTAATAGGAGGGCAATCAGCAACCGATTCTCAACATATAATATTAATATTTCAATTCCGATGTTTTTAAAGCATCATTCACAAAACGCACCTTTGTCTTCTTTTACTGAACAATCTAGTTCAGATTCAAACCGGCAAATGAAAAAGCTGCTTTCATTGAATTCATAAGTTTTAAAAGTTTTGATAGTGAAGTTCCAAACTTCTATTATGGATCAATGCCACCATTTTCTAGTAAAATATTCCGCACAAGTGCTTGTGAAAATCTCGATGATACGTAACACGATCTGCAGTATGCTGCTTGCAGCCAATATTGCAGTTGAGCAGGAAGTTATTGGTGCCGCCATTATGATTGCAGTTCTTATATTTACACACTTCTGATGTACACCAACACACGTTCAATAGAAGTTGAGTAGCGACTTTTCTCTAAGTCTAAGACGACTTTCGAAGCAGGCCTTCTACAAAATATTTGCCATAAGACGTGGATCATGTTGTCGTCTCATTTTTGAGCGACTATTTGGCGTATGCAGCTGATTCATGTAAACGCTGGAGTCTTTCGACACATTAGAAAAATGTATTGATTTTTAATAAATAAATCAGTAAAATATTTTGGCTACGTTCGACGTATTTCGTAAAACCTTTGTAGCTACTTTAAAATTTCTTGAAGATTTTGCTAAATCAACTGACTCCATTCAAACATGCAATTAAACTGTAAACAGAATCCATTCGTAACTCCGGTATTACAAAACTTATTGATCACACTCAGCTGCATGTAAAGATGGCTTAGCACTACATGTGTAATTACATTTGTACAAATCCCGGGTTAATAGAAAAGAGAATAACATTTCTGCGGAAGTTGAAGTCCTAATGGGAAAAATTCCAGTATAGTTTCATTTTAGTCACATGCGAATTTTCGAGAAGACAGATTGCAAGCCATCTGTAAGCAGGGGCGGAGCCAGACATTTTCATTTGGGGGGACCACTGGAGGGGCCAGTTTTGCAACATGGGGAGCTGTCAATGGTCTGTGTAGAACTTTCAGAAAGAGACCTACAGAAAGAGACCTAATTTTGGGGGGGCCACTGGGGGGTCCAGGCAAAATTTTTGGGGGGAAGTGCCCCCCTGGCACCCCCCTAGCTCCACCCCTGTCTGTAAGTAATGGCAGTATCAATCCCCTCAACATTTACAAAAAAGCATCTGCTGCTTACGTTAGATTTTGCTGCTGACTCTTCTCGTTGGAGCTGATGATTTCAAATTTATTGTAGGGTAGGGCGGCAATTGGCATCAGATGAAAGTTGAAACACTGAGACTATGTCAGATTTGCTCAATTACATCAGGCTCTGATTTTTTGACAAGACTGATTTTTACTCGCCGGGAAATCATTGATGAAAACGTTAAGGCTCCACATAATAATGATTGAATCGTCACAGTACATGTCATCACAAATAAATATAATGGATGGATAATATTGTTGCTAAATAGTGACTATGGAATAAATAAGAAGACTTTACAAAATGTATGTCACCGCCATATTCACGCATTTAGTGTTAGAACTGCACAAAAGCAAATATCTACCTTAGTCATTTAAGGCTACGACCAACCCTACAAACAAAAATAAGCTATATAGTACGCCAGGCTTATCAGAAAGGAATTTTTGCCACATGGTCGTGAAATGAAGGCTGCATCACCATTACGTGGGATACAGCAAGCCGTTGCGCCAAAAACAAATGCGAAAATCGTTACTCCATATTTTTACTTGAGATTAATGATTACAAGCGATTAGATACGAGTTTTGTTTCATAATCACCAACTTCCAGTACGTAGCTTAAAACATCAGGTAAATGTAAGTCATAATATGAATTCCCTGATACTTGCACTATACACAACGTTTGATTAATTGTGGACAATTAGTAAACCACACTAGTTTGACCAGCGTCGACTAAAATATCAAATATAAGACAATGTCGTTGATTTGCACTGAACTATCCGTTTGGCTTATGCAGTACATCAAAAGCTTGATTAATCTGAAAATATTTGTTGCAACTTTATGTAACTGGGGGCATTGCCTTCCCTGTCTACGCGGGCACTGCCTCCCCCTGGCTACGCGTCTAGTTGGGCCATACTGAAAACTTGAAAAAGTAGTTAACTTGTTCATCCTCGTGCCGCTGTGCGACAATGTCTGAGTGCAAGTGCAAGGGAGCTGTAGATGCGCGGTGCTGTAACTTACTCGCCGTCAGTGCAGTGCAGCAACCACTGCTAAAGCAGCCCGGAACAGGCCGTTTCGGTCTGGCCGTTTCGGTCACAATACTTTTCAGTCTTGGTCGTTTCGGTCTCGAGACATTTCGGTCAGACTATGAAATCTTGCAGAAATCTTATAAGTTCACTTTTTAATGCAAACTTACTTAAATCAACGAAAGGTTTCATTTGAAAAAAATACAACAAACATGATCCAAGATCAACAGTTATTCAACATCAACATATGATTTTCATTTTCATCAGCAAGCAAATTTAATAATTATCGACGTTTTGTAATTAAATACAAATGCTTCAACTCATGATTACAATTCGGATTTCATCGCAATCATGACTCCTCAAAAGGGGTTTGTTATAACACCAGCTAGCGTGACATTTCGTCTGCTTAAATAATAATTTCAATATACAAAGGTAATCAGTTGTTTATGTACAGAAATGTCGTGACCGAAATGTCCCCACATCGAAACGGCCAGACCAAAATGTCCCATGACCGAAACGGCCAGGCCGAAACGGCTCAGACCGTATCGGCCAGACCGAATCGGCCAGACCGAAAATCGCGTACCCGTACACCACGGCGATAACCAGCCATGCCTAATCATTGTCTAACCATTCTAACCATTGCAGGCAGGTTAAGCAGTTCAGGTTCCATACTCGGTTTTGTATTCCTCCCGGGGTGCACGAGTGATCTGCGGCGCCCGTCGCCCATATTCGCATGTTTGCAGAGTTGGCCATGTGGCTGCTTTGGGTACGCGACTTTTCGGTCTGGACGATTTATCGCCTTGGCGTACAGTTGCAAAAATAAAAGAAGTACCTCGCAAAGACACACCTTTTCTTGTTGTACAGCATTTAGCTAAAATGAATTGATTTTTACTGATGCTAAACAACGTGCTATGTAACGTGGTGAAATTCGAAGTCGACCCTTGAAATGCAATGCTATTCAAAACCCTGTATGAAAGAATGAATTGCAGCATGAACATCTTCCCCACACAGAAGTAAGATGGCTGCCAAGAAGACGAGTTCTTTCTCGTCCTGTTGAGCTCAAAGAAGAAAAAAAAAAAACAGATTAAGAGAAAGGAACTCTCCATTGTCAAAATTTCTTTTGGATGAAAAGTGGATGAGCAAGCTTGCCAGTTTGGCGTATATATTTTGCCATTTGAACAAACTTAATAGATCTCTGCAAAGCTTGAAGGGAAATAGAGATGTTTCCGACGTGACAAGTGCTGTGTTAATAAGGACTGATTACAAATTATCAGTCAATATTTAAAGGAATCAGCTAACAGCTAACAAGTTAAGTTTAACTCTTATTTTGCTGATCATGAGGATCCTCAGAATGGAAACCTAACCTCTGTGAAAAAGAAAGCATGCTCAGAGTTTGTTGTGATATCGTTGATGTAAAAAGTTTTAAAGAACCACTGTTCGAGTTGAATCACTGAAATTCTTAATTACAGCTTGATACAATAAACTCCAACAACGTTCGGAAGAGGTATTGATAGTATGAAGCTGCTAATCCAATTACAGGATTATCTGCGTGAGATGTGTTGCTGAGTATCTCGTTGCTCGCTGAGAACGGCAAAGCGGATAATCACCTTGCATGTGCTCAGTCACACTGAATTTCCATAACATTTACAACAGTTCTTAAAACAACAGTATTTACAATTTACTCACAGATTGAACTTCAACTACACTTTACACCATCACTGTTTCTTTGGATTTCTTGCCATCTTTACGTTTCTATCTTTCGTAAAGTTTTTCCTTGCAGTACAGCAAATGGGCACCTCCAACAACAACTAACACCACATCAAAACCTTGTGGAGCTGAGCTGCTTCAGCTTATCCTTGTTTTGTGAAAGATAGTAAACGTTTCTCAGGTTTTCCACCAAAACGAAGCAAGCTATTGATAAGATGGTGCAGCTATGTATCATCCAACTTGGCGCAGACTGATTCAATCGAAGCAAGCAAATTATTAACATCCGAAGTAAAAATGCAATGCAAGGGAAAAGTAGCCAGCACCGACCACAACGCAATGTTTAAATTACATAAATTAAAGACAAGCTCTGAGTTTACGCCAACTTCGCTGTTCGACTTCTTTCGCCGTATCAGTGCAACAACACAGCCTCAACGACAGTCGTTTGATAGTGTGCGTTATGACACCTGTATTTGCCGCAAACATCCATGTAGCGCATTGTATACGCGGCTTCCATCCAATTCACAATGATGCTCGCGCACGATTTCATAAAAACGCAGCTAAAGTGCAAATTCTAATATGACAACAACACAAAAGTGTATGAAACTGCTTTGCTGGATTTAGGATCTTTGGATTCGTCTTTGAAGCAGCGCAACTGCTCAGGCTCTCACCAGAGTTGATGCGTAACTAATGTCAAATGGGTTTGTCGCGATGCAAATGTATCATATCCTTAACACCGGAAGACGGCATTCTTACGCAAAGTGGTGGTGGGACGCAAAGGTCCCACTAACGCGCCAAAATAGACTTGGGACAGTTTTTTCTGCATACCAAGCTCCTCTACCTGAGTGTTTACTCGTTTTATATTAAGATACTGTGTTCAGGTGAACCTCGTTTTGACAAGAATAGCAGTCAGCGGTTCTCGCGTATTTTGATGGGTTACCCACAGCTAAATCAGGTTTGCTCATTTACATTCTTGCAATCGCATTCTGCACCACCTTGAATTCTCCCGGCTCACGTATATACGTCGATTTTTTTGATTACCAGCCCATGGCCTAGGCCCGGTCTTACCAAGACCCAGTAAATTAGTAATGTAGTCTTCTTACCAGGCGCACGGTGTACGGAAGAGTTGCGGGGACTACCAAGAACGCAACAAAGAACCGAGTCAAATGATACTAGACCTTGTTAACAGTCATTCGTGGCGCTACAAGACCGTCGTAGTTTTAAAGCGCTATCAAAGCACTATTTTTATTGGCCAACGACAAACGCCTGGAACTAATATCGAGAAGCAGTCAGCATGCACCGCCAGCTTGTTTACATGTTGAGATCGAAACGGTCGTGTGCACCTCCAATACTTCTCAACCAACGTTTCTGAACAGTTAATCACGAGGTCAGAACTAATTTCATCAGCACGCTTCACGGCAGTGATGGATCCAGGCCAGGCGTTTGGGGGCAGTCATATGGGTGGGGCTGAAAAAGTCTTCACTTGTTTAAACACCCAAGATTCTCTATGACGATCGTTGGGGGTATCACCCAAAAGTTTTCACCTTTGTAGGCCAAGAGAGTGGCTATTTTTATTGGTTGGACTACGCCATCTTTCTGAAAATCACCACAGTTTAAAAGCGCTTTATATCTTTAATTCGCAAAACATTAGAAGCGGGTCAAAAATGGGCCCAGGTTTTACACAAGTTGCACAATACATATGAACACTTTTGGTGTCCCAAACAATCGATTATATCTACAAAATGTATTGAAAAAATATACGCTACACCACTGCATGCTGCGCTAGTATTTGACACTATTTTGGCTATATGTATCGAAATCAGAAAAAACAAAGTCTGAAATGTATCACCCCATCGGTTAGAGGTAGAGCGGTTCTTGCACTAACAACTGACAATTCAAGGCCCACGATACGAGTCATGTAAGTAGGCAAATGACAATCACGTTTCCAGACAAAACTTGTGCAGTTACAGCATGTACATGGAACTCATATTTATCGCTGAAGCGACAATTCAAAAACAAATTTGCTATGACATTACTCCCACTTCAGGTAGCTCTGCTGGCTATCGTGAGAAACAATCTCACAATCGCATGATAGATTCACATACTTGGCCTAAAAACATATTACCCTAAAGTACATATAACCGTAAAATTTCAACCATGTGTTAATATGGCTTCACATGCTAGAACAGTGGACTCCGGATATGAAGAAAAAACATCTCTGATGTGCAGAGAAACACATCCCAGTTTATTAGCTGAGTCATATGATATAATTAGTCAATGAAGCTAGTGCCGGCTTTCGAAAAAGTTGTGACAACGTTCAACAGAAGCAAAACACTAACAGCCCAATGTCTAGAAATCTGCATTGCATGTATGATCCAAGCCTTTTGCTTGTGATGTATCTGCCAAAAATCATTTCCTCACTTTTTCAGCCAACACCACCACAAACTTCACCAAACTAAAAGTTTAACTGTTTATCGATGTGTTTGTTTACTCATTGTACTGTAATTTAAGCAAGTTAAATAGCAAACAAGCTCTTGGCTGTGGACTTTGCAGACCACATACACAGCAGGGACGCCGGAGCAGCGGTAGGGCCAAGGGGGCAGTAAAAGAGTTGAGGGCAATGGAACCTTATAAAAAACGAAAATTCGTATCCAATTTCTGTTCAGCAACAATGTTGTCCTCAATAATAATAACAGAAATTATGGAAAACCATTCTGAATTTTTTGAATGCGTAACTGCTGCAATAAAGTTTTTTTAAGTCGATCTTGATAAACCGTGAAATTACCTATGATACTGTTAGGAAAATGCACCTCCGCCCCCTTTGCCCCTGTTTTGAAAAGGCACAGGGGCAATGCCTCCGATCTCCGGCGTCACTGCATACAGTTTGTCACTTCGTTATCTTAGTCCAGGGTCTCCAAACTACGGCCCGCGAAGCCATTTTATCCGGCCTGCTAAGGCATTTTATCCGTAGGTTAAAATTGCATTGAAAAATAATACAAAAACAATATACAACAAATTTGTTGATTTGGAGAATGTATCATATCTCGAAATAATCATATTAGGTGAGATGTCCGGTCCTCGAACTGTTGTGTATAAGCTTATGTGGTCCTCGCACAAAAAAAGTTTGGAGACCCTGTCTTAGGCCAACCTTATATCAAAGCGTAAATGTTTACTAAAACAGTAAGACTTGCCATATTTCATGATGTACACTGAAAGCCCAGCGCTGGTAACACACTTACGCTTCAAAGTAAACTAGGGAATTATCGGATTTTCCTAGTAATCTTAGTACCAGATACTGTAGCTTGTCAGTTTTGCAAGGATATTGCCTACGTTCAACAGTTGCTTCAATTTTTAAATTGCTTGACCTGAAAGTGAAGCGACACATATCTCCGCAAAATCTGTCGAATACATGCCCAGTTGCTTGCAGAAGCTGCCTATGAGTTTGCTGGAATCTTGCGTCATGTAATAAGTCTTCCACATTGCATTTCTATTTTCATTACCGGCTTTCAATGCTACCATCAAGCAAAATAAACTTGTAACAAAAACAGACCAATCTTGCACAGTCCAATGGCAAATCGAGAACCGTGCTGTATTAGCGAAAGCGATTGCGTTTATGATGACCAGAGTAGGGCCGAGCAAGAGCATTTCTCACGCTGGAAAGAAAAATGGGAACAGTAGCTTTATCACGAAAGAATAGGGTTGTTGGTAATATTCGATTTTTTCATGGTTTGAGACGTTCTTTCAATCCACCGCTAAGCCGCACTAGATCTTGAGGCATGTGTTGAACAGCCATTCGAAATCGAATATTCGATAATACCAGGGGCGGATCCAGGGGCATCGCACCCCGTAAAACCTAGAAAAGCCACTTTTTCACCGTAATTTTTACAATTCGGAAAACAACATTCGCGATACAAGACCATTCTGTCGTCCATTGTTTTGTCACAGCTGTGCTGTGAAGTATACTTCGTCTGTCTTACAGCAGTGAACCCGTAATAAGACTTGACTGCCAAATATCACTGAAATCGCCCCGCCCCCTAACTTTACTGGCTGGATCCGCACCTGGATAATACAGACTGATTACAAGTGCGGATTTTAAATCCTGCAGTTCAACAAAGTGTAAAGCCTTGTTTAGTTAAGAACCTGGGCCCTTCAACTGCGGAGCGCGAAAGGTTTGCAAGTAGGGCAGCGACATATTATTGAAACCTTGAAAAATATTATAATGCATTGCTTTTATCAACTGTAAATTTACTACCATTTCATTATAAATGCCATAATCAAAACAAAGCGTACAAGACAAAATCTCAGAACAAACGAGAAGGGAAAGCCGATTTGCGACGTGTGTTGTGCTCAACAAAGACTCGAATTCACCTGCTAGTTTTCAAAAAACAGTTGCATTAAACAGGACAATGGCAAATAAACTGTTAGTCTGTTCTCGTGTCTGATTTTGAGGTTAGGTGAGGCATGAGTATCAATGACTAAAATCAAAGCGGCGCGACTGAAACAGTTTAAGAACCTCTGCTTTGGAGTATTTTCAACTCTGTTTCTACTTTGACAGCCACCAAAAAAGGGCGCATTTACATTAAAGACGTTTTCCTGGAGCAATTGCCCCAAATAAAGACGTTTTCCTGGGGCAATTGCCCCAAACTGCACCGCCCGGGATCCGCTATTGCTTCACGAACACTATTATACAGCGCGATCTACCAGTAATCCTGTATTACGTATGGTGCCAATCGCAGTACTGTTTTTGCATCGGAAATGGACGTACTGTAGGCAGTGGTGTAGGAACACAATCTGCCGCCCCTGGCCGTAGCAGAAAATGCCGCCCCTTGGTGCGGGCAGTGATGTTATATTTATGTCATTATCGTGTCCAGTCAACCATGGTATGATCTTTTGTTTTTGAAGACCGTTTTGCAAGAACTTTCGCCAAATTTAGCATAAATTATCGACTGCTTAACCTCCCTGAACACCATGCCGTGGGGCCCAACGCAGAGTTGCAGCTGGTAATAGCTACAATATGATGATATCAGCAGAGTATTCGAACAAGTAACAACTATTACAAACAGAAAACCTTAAGCTGGACTGTATCCAAAACAAGAAAAGATTATAAGGCAACAACAAATTAAGAATACTCAACAATTCGTATTTTCGAACAAACAAGATTTGTCGTGGGCGGGAGTTCGTATGACCGAAGTCACCATTACTCAACTCCCAAGACGATTAACAGCCAAACAAAATTTTTCAAAATGAATGACAGGAAACCGAAATACAAACAACAAAGAAGAAATTAACGAAGGGAAAATGCAAACAGCAAGTGTGTCTAGGAAGAAAATCACCAAAATAATTAATCTACATTGAGACAATTGACCGATATACTTGACCACAACAACTGTAGTCCTAATCGTTTTGCAAAAAATAAATTCTTTTCGCGCCTTTGTCAATAGACAAGAAATGTAGTAGGCTACGCCAGTCCCAAGCGTTTTATCGTCTATTTTTCTTTATTTCTGCTGTATAGCGAACCGCCTGATATGTTGTACCTTGTGCGACATGAAAGAGAAGGCCGGGGCAAAGGTGAAACGCGAGAACAATCTACAAGGAGATAGAATTTTTAACGATTTGCAAAATATGCTATTTCTTGTCTCTTCCCTTGCCCAAGTTGCAAAAGAGCAAATGACGGTGCTCGGCCGGTCGGCGTTCATATCTGTATAACTTTCTGGGTCTAGGTAAATGTGAATAAAGTTTACATGTCGCAAGCGACTTTTTGTGGCGTTTGCTTACATTCAATATTGTATTTAAAACATACATTCCATGTTGTATTTAAAAATGTGCCCCCCTTGTGATTCCCCCCC
>JGI24021J15306_10011333_pt1 | contig 11078 bp, 8 predicted proteins | sample Ectturendosymbi1_FD_15306 | JGI IMG/M metagenome (IMG submission 15306)
AGCCGATCCTGAATGAGTTTGGCGTGCTCCAATTTCATTGCGACAATTCGGCATCACACAACACGGACCATTTAATATTGAAAAAATGTAGCAACCTGTCTCGCTCCGTATCACGCATTCCTCGCTTTGTCGTATTTGTTCCTGTCCCGGATTCAATATCGCGTATATCGCAACTCAAGTCAGTTAAGTAGAACACATTGATGTTTGTAAGTCTTCTATATGAAGAATGATTGTAACACTTAAAGATCAAGGTCACCCTTGTTGCTTGTGAAGATGATGCTGCGAATTGACTCAAGTAGATGCATTTATTTTTGGGTTTTGCACCTGCTTCTTCGGTGGCAAAACCATTGCTTGGAAGTCGCCAATCACAAGCCTGCGTAATTAACGCTTCTTCTCTGTTGGACGTTGCTATAATCATATGCCTGAACGACGTTTAAGCGTTACTTCAAAATGCCGCGGGCTTCTTTTCAGTCTTGTTGATAATTGAAGTGCTGTCAAGCGGACCAGTGTTTTTGGGACCCAACGTCTCCCGCACGTGGTTCTCTGCTCTTCACTAAAATCGACCGTTTGCTGCAGATTGGACAATGGTTCCTGTCGGGGGCGACATGCGCCTGACATCGTTGCGAGAAATCATTCCGGACGTTACTTACACCATCAGGGTAGGCGCGATCAACTCCGCCGGCGCAGGTCCTCTGTCGCAAGTGGTCATGGTTAAAACTGTGCAAGGAGGTAAGTTAGCCGCTTTCATGCAATGCTCGATGAGTTTCTATTCGTGCGGCTGCAGACCTCCGGAGAAAACGCGCTTACAAAGTGTGCGCGTTTTTCTGTGACGTTCCTTCCTTTGAATAATTTACGTTGTCATATTCAATCGGCAGTGCCTTCTCAGCCTCAAAACTTCCACGGCGTATCAGATTCTCCGAACAGCATTAAGTTGCAGTGGGAACCGCCGTACTGGAAAGGTGGCCCGGTGCGTCAGGACAATGAGCCGTTAATCATCAACTACCAATTGGCATACGCTTACAATTGCAGCAGCCCTTGCAAGGTAAGATAGGTTTTGCTTATACGCCTTTTTGTTGCACTCTATTATCCTAGTAAACTTTGCACCCGTTAATACAGCGTCATAGTATTATATTGTTCAGAAATTTCGATATCTTAGTATGCCTTCATCTCATGCGAGCCTGAGTGTTATTGTTTTGTTTCGTTGGATTCTGTTGCGAAAAGTAAAACATTTGCTTGGTTTCAGCCAAAGAAATTCACGCTCTTCCCTTCGGCGAGTTTCACTCTGAGCAATCTGCACCCAAACACCCAGTACAGCATCAAACTCGCGGCCAAGTCAGTTCATGGTGTTGGTGCTTTCACCCCCACCGTACAAGTCACGACCATGCCAGACGGTGAGGATGGCTCAAAAATGTTTTTCCTCTCTCTGGTTCCCGTTGTAGTGTAAAGTTGTGTTGATTGTTAAACAAAGAGACCGACCGCACCCTAGGTCAATCTTCGCTGCATGTGACCGATCGCATTTTTTCTGTTCTTTTTATTTATTTTCTTTTTTTTGTTTTTCATCTCGTCGTTGTCCATTCATCGCGCACGTTCGAACTCGTCCGGAACGGAACACTAACTTATATGTGTCGTGGCATGCTACGTAAATCGTATGTGCGTGTGACGTCTTCGCTGCTCGTCACCGTGACGTCACAGCTCCGTCGGCCCCACCACAAGGGGTTGGCGCCAGGCGTGTGGACGCCCATTCCATTCGTGTCACTTGGACCGCGCCGGCCCAAGAGACCAGAAACGGGGCTCTGTCCGGATTCAACGTCTATTACCAGCAATCAAACGACGGTTCCACTCTTACCTCGGTTCACGCCGGCCCCGATGAGACCACTGCGACAGTGGCGGGCCTTCGGCCGTACACGCGGTACAAGATTTGGGTCAGTGCATCCACTTCGGTTGGTGAAGGTCCTCCCAGTGAAAAGGTTTCAGAAACGACAGCTGAATCAAGTGCGTATGGCTGCACGTTCGAAATTCATTTTCATTTTCTAAACGTGCGCAAAAACGCCTGTTGTCGTATTTCTCCGTGCCTTGCCGTTAAAATGGTTTGAGTTGGGGTCATTGCTTCACCGTATTCGAATGCCTAATTTTTGTTGCATCGTTGGTTTTCACTAACCTGCACAGAAAACGGAATGCAAAACCGTTTCCGTTGTCGCCATTGCTGTGCCTGATGCCGCCTGACAATGCTAAGTGTTGCCTCCCATCACTGGAAATAAACCCGGAAGCCTTTATGCAGTGCCGAAAAAGAAGCCTACTGCGCAAGCTGTAACTCTTTCTACTTCAGTTGCATGAATAACTTGAATAAGCTGGAAGCGAAGCTCTTGCAAGCAAACAGAAGCAGTATTTTGGTCGATTCTTTCCGACCATTTATCCACAGCGTCGATATTAACCCGTCTAAGCTTTCAATTCCAGTCGCATCGCATCCTTTTTCGATTCCTCCAATGGGCGTAATTCCCAATTCGTAAACGGCTTCGCTGCTTAACCCGCTCAGGACCATCTGCCGCTCCTCACGACGTCTTCCTCGAGGCAATCAACACCACGACGATCCGAGTACGGTGGTCTCCCATCTCGACCATAGAGGCCAACGGTCCCATCCGGGGGTATCAGGTCGCGTACGCTCTCGCAGACTCGGCCACGAGTAAGACTCAAATTCTCAACGTGTACATGGACGAACTGGGGCAGCGCAGGGGAAGCCGGGTGTTGGTGAGTTGCTCCTGTTCGCGCGTCGCTCGTAAAAAAGATGCCGAGTATGATTTTGCTGTAAATACTGAAGTTGCCGTTTGAAGAACTTTTAATTAATCAGAATATTTCTCCCCAAAAAATTTATTTATTGTAAAACACTAAACATCGCTTGTAGATCGAATACGGTAAAGGCTTTGTCGCACATACCTATTACAAGATTGCTTACTTTCGAAATCCTTCATCCCAATTTAACCGGGAGAAGTGTCGACAGGCGTGTGTTGTCCGTCGTAGCAGACCTGAAGCGCAGCTTTAACGGCGATCGGTATGACTCGTTTTGACTGCCGCATACGATGAAGAGCGGCGCTCTGAGAAGACGCACAGCTTTCTCGTCTTATCTCGCGCTTGTGTTCGCTTTTAGTGCCGGCGTAAGTCCAAAACGCGCAGCCGTTATAGTCCATGCAAACACAAGGAAATGGTAAGAGACATGGGAATGTTTTCCTTTAATCCTGTCATTTGTCTTGCTGCTAATACGCGAATCGCTTGAAGCAGGTCCCGGTTGTCACTGTTTTCTGTTCTAATTACTTGGTGGCGCCGGCAGCTGCGACTGGTGCGATGATATAATGCCTGGCAATTGCGCTGATTAACAATGCGCTAACGAGCATGCCGTCTTCTAATCTACCATAATGTGCTCGGCACCTGCGAGAATACTGGGTCGGCTTGCTTGTTCTTGCTGGGGCAGTCGCAGTTACGAGACGTGTGATGCTCGAACAACAGTCATCCTCGACTTGATTCTCGTTTTCTAGAATATTTTTTCCGCAGGACTATGATGGTAGTTTAATAATAAGGACTGTTGTCACTTGTTTGTTGTACAAAAATGCCAGCTATTAAACCTCGACAGTATTAACATTTTTGTACTCAGTTGCAACCTGTTTTTGTTCGCTGAGACGTGCCGGTCATTTGTCATATAATAGTATTAAAAATTGAGGTAATAGTATTCACTAGTGTACATTTTCGGACATTATTACCGAATTGACTTAATATTTTTNGGTCATTTGCAAAANATTCAGTCTATGACCGAAAAAACCTGTGTTATTAACTAACGAAACCCTAGCTACGCTTCAGTTTTAAACGTTTTAAGTACAATTGCATCAAATTTGCATGGACACCAGCGGAGGGTTAAACCGGTTGCACGACGTGTGGGATTTTGATTTTATGTCCAACGATCATGCACTCGCAGCGACTTAAGGAACATTTACATCAAGAGCGTTGCGCGTTCGGTCGGTTTTGCAGCTGATGATTTTTGCAATCCACCATTGCATCAGGAACGTGACTTGCGGGTGATGATGCTGCAGCGGGAATGGCTGGGTGTACTTTCATCGAGCGCAGATCATACACTGCTTTTGGTTGCTTGTTTTGTTCGCTCGCATGCTGCTTTGATTCACCAACATATGGGCAATGTTAAACGCAATCCAACGATCGAAGTTACGTGGACATTTGATTTTGTTATTGTTTTCAAACGCAGTCTTCTGCCGTTCTAAAACTTACCCAGTTAGTATACTCCATCGCATGCTCTGGCAGCCCGCTGCGCAACTCAAATAGCTTTTTGTGTAAGCTTACAGTGTGTGACATTAAATAGCGGTTTTACTTAACGCGGTGCTGCGGCAACGTCACAGTTAATATCCGTTTTCCTTGCTGTTGTGAAGCATCGACCGCACCCGCCCGCACTGTGCGCTGAAAGCTCAGCTAACTCCCACTTTTCGTTGAGTTCGTCTGAAACTCGGCATTGTTCTCTCAGGAATACGTCATCACGAGGTTGCGGCCGAAGACTGGTTACTCGGTCAAAGTGGCCGCCTTCACGCGCACCAACTCCGGCCCTTTCAGCGAGGCCAAGTACATCACCACGAAAGGCGAAGGTACGTGTCGCAGCCTCTGCGCGCGCGTCTGCGCGACAGTGAACTTCTTGTTCAGGTCGCTGTTTCGCTTTGTCGCAGGTCGTCAGTTACGTGTTAATGGTAAACTGCTGCGACGTTAACCCGATCGCTGCCAGGACACCGTAACAAAATATTGACGTGTGCAAGATCTCGGACCTGCTTTGCTATCTTTCATCGGCGTGAATTTGAACAGCGCGCAGCTTGGGACTGTTGTTCGCTGTCATCAGAGTGAAACGTCAACTGGGCAAGCTCTGCGCTACCGAGTGGATTTATCAAACGCGCATTGTTTCTGGAAAGCCTCCGTTACATTTTGTTTTGAATGCACGCTGGTGCGAACTGGTAGAATGCTTGCCCTTGCTTACTTTTGATATCGTTGGCAGTGAAATTAATTGATCATGATCGAAAATCGCACTTACGACAAGAGGTCTGGTTCTGCACATGTTTGAGCTTGGGCGTCTTTGTTAAAGTTTTTCTGAAGCGTTCCTTCTGTTATCGAAGTTCTAGCGCTTTGTTTTTGCAAGTTAATATGCAAATACAGCGTAATGCTTAGGTAAGGTATTTTGACTGTTTTTTTTCGGCTTGAGTGGCAACAGGTTGTTTGCCAGTAGGAAGGACTCAGACCAAAATGTCATTTGTTCGTTGATTGCGACGACGAATGAGGTCAAGCATGCGCAGCGTAATACTCGAACGAAGGTTACCTTTGCACAAAATTGCTCTTCAGAGCGAGATATTTGGCGGTGGCAAACGTTTTTACTTCCGCTTCTGTTACAGTACCGTCCGCTCCAACTTTGGCCGTGGTGCATTCAAGCGAAGGCAAAGCGATCGTTAGCTGGGAACCGCCTTCGTCTGCAAACGGTGAAATCATCGGTTATTTGTTGCGATACAAGTAAGCTCGAAGCTTGTGACTAGTTTTAAATTATTTTCAATGCTTTTTAGGCGGTGAAACTGTAATGCGAGCGAACGGCCTTCACTACGCGCCCCCCCAACTATTTTCATCCAGCGCGCTGCTTAAATCTGTGCGCAAAAGCAAGATGATCTTAGGCAAGCGTACTTTCACGTAAAATCCAACTTGCAATCTGCGTGAGCAGAATAAGCGCCGATCCAGGCAAGATTTGTTCTGGCGAATTGCGTGGTATTCTTTTGCCATGCAGTCTAGTTTTTGGGCGTAACGAACTACATCGCAGCCAAACGACTTCTGCTGGAAATGCTCGATTCCATTTCGTGCGATTCTGAGCAGGTGCGTCAACAATGCCGGAATGAGCGGAACTGCAAATCAGCGGTGGGTGACGAGAAAGTTCGATCCCCAGCAGTCCCGTTACTACCCGGCAGATGTCTATCCCGGCTGGACCTACCAGTTCGCGCTGTCTGCATCAAACGAAGAAGGTGCGTTGTTTGCCGTAGCAAGAATGGGCTGGTTTCGAATCGATGTCGATAAACAGTACTTTCGTTCCCACCCTTGTTCGCAACATATGCCTGTGCTGAATACATTTTCCGTTAATGATTGTCAAAATTTCCCGTCCGAGCAGGAAACGGCCCGGAAGCCGTGAACACGATATCGCTGCCTGCGATACGACCTTCCTACGCCCCGCGCGACTTTGCCGGCGTCACTGTGTTGCAACCTTCGCGGACCGTGTCGTCCATTCGTGAGACGCCGTACGCCTTGCGCCTGACCTGGTCCAAGCTCCCGAAGGAAAAGAGTAACGGTCCGATTACCGGCTACGCCCTCTACTGGCGTCAATCGGCCATGGAACCGGGGCCTATGGAGCGTCTTGAGGCACCGCGAGAGTTGTACATGTTCAGCCGAGTGTCGCCAAACGAACAGTGAGTGTCCATTTGCGCGTAGTCGCTGAGAAGCAGGTTGCAAAAATTGCAACAAATTACAATATTTTTTCTTCTTAGGAACCGTGGAGGTTAGACATAAGCGGTGAAAAGGGATCGCTTGTTCAGTTAAATGAAATCGATTTGTTGTGACTCAACAAGGGTTTAAGCTGTTTGCCGCGCCCGATTTAATATTAACAGCTGCATGCTTCGTTAGAAAATCGTTTAAACCCTTTCAGGAAGCATTCACTTCCGTTCTGAATATCGAAGCGAAATGCCTCCGACACTAGAAGTTTTTCCACGCAAGTGATCTTATTCAGGCCAAGTTATCGCGTTGTTCAAAATGCTGTTTTAACGGCTGTTCAAACGCGGAATGACCGAAGTTTGTTGAACGCTCCTGGCAGACTTATAAGCGAGAACGTTTGGCACCCATATACGAACTGCCGACACAGCAGCCGCGCTCTTTGCGTCCTATGAAAACAGCAGCGTCTGAACTTCGCTGTGTTCTGCGCCAGATACGAGTTCCAAGTCTCCGCACTGAACGCTGCCGGCGAAGGCCCGCGGAGCCCAACTGTGATCGTGACTGTCACTGACGTCATCGACCCGATTTGGTCCAATGTGACAGTGCGCGGCTTCATGGTCGTCGAACGGTCCTCGTCGTCGATATGGCTCAAGTGGTCCCCTCCTCCCGAGGTCCAAAGCGCCCGATACGTCATCAGTTACAGGTTACTATCTTTTCTGCTTTCTTTTAATCGCCGTTACAAAGAAGCGGGCGAGAAAGCGTCATCCCTGACGATATTGTGTGTTTGCGACGAGAAAAAGCGTGTTGACTTTGGTAAGCTCTTGCTTTGATCTCGTTATAGACATGACGTCCACTCGAACGCATTTAGAACAGCTCTGTCTCTGTTGTTGCTGCCATTGTCCCGTGTTTGTTTTGTTTATCGGCTTTTGCGTGGAGCCGTGCGGGCATTAAAGGCCTCTCCTCAGGTTCTACTACGGGCTTGAGCGCTGCCGAAAGAAGCTTGTAAGGTCAGCGAGATGAGAGGCACGCGATGCGTTTGACCCTTCTTCTTCCAAGCGACCAAACACTTGCTGCTGTAAACTTGTTTTTCCGCCATAAATATTAATCGCCCGTTGGTGCGAAGATTGCACACATAACTGACTAGTTGTCGATTCCTAAACCACTGACCATTTAATATAAACCTATGCGATCAGTCAGTGGTACGTTGGTCACGTACATGATAATGGATTTGCTTACAAAAGTTGATTCTTTTCTAACTTGCCCAAGATTTTGCAATTCCTCAGTTTTGGCAATGATTGTGTTCGTGGGACCTGGCGCTGTGATGATTGAAACGATTACTTCCTGGCCCTGATGAACGTCAAAGCGGGTTACATCAAAGTTGTTACTCGCGCGTATGGAAACCTTGCGAAGTGCACGATATGAACGAACGGGTGAAATAATGCTGCAATTGCATCACTTTTCAAACACCTCTCTCACTATAAGTTGCTGTTGAGCGCTTTCAACTCCACGCTTCCGCTAGCGAGTTTTTTACGAAGTTGAAGTGACAGCTTCAAGCAAAGTTAATAAAAAGGAATGGGTCCTGTAATGGCAGATAGTTGCAGTGCAGGAGTGGCTAGCCGCCATCCTAACATTGGAAAAGAGTCGATCTTTGAGTAGTTTACGTCTTTTTCTTACATACGCCTCTGTAGAAGCATCTATGAACGTCAGCGTTATTCACAGCAGCAAGGTGTTGGTGGTCAAACGAGCTTGCGAACCGATTTTCTGAGCAAGAAAAGTGTAGCAGTACAGTCAGCACACATACTTTGTCAATCATAATGACAGTAGATAAAACATGCTGTTGACTTCTTCATTAATGAGTCGAATGTCGCTGGGCAACTTAAAGCGTACAGTGCAATGGATGACTCGTGTAAAGCGTTGAAACGTAACAGAATAACAGCTAATCCATCAGCGACAAAAATTCTTGAACTTCTCTTGAGTGGAATGCGTGCTAAGCGTGTGTTTGCAACTGCCATACCTCTACACGTTGTGATTTTTCGTACAGAAACTCTAAGGAAGTGACGCAGCACAAGAAGGAAACCGACGCAAGAGAAATATCAGTTCATGATCTGCAGTCGGGCAGCGGGTACAACTTCACCATCGAAGTATCTGGTCATTACAAAGGTTTGTCGTCGGTGATCTGCCTCAGCGTTCGCGACAGAGTTGGCGTTTTGCCGTAACTCGCTGTTTGAATCTTCAGCTAAATGGCAATTTCTGTTGACCACCTTACGTCGCCAGCGACACGTAACAATCTCAAGTTTCGTTCGCAACCTTTGCAGGAACGAATATGCGGTTGGGCAAATCGTGGAAAGTGGCCCGCACAGAGCCCCGCCTGATATCTTACGCTCCCGATATCGGCATTCCGAATTCCAACGGGACAGTGCAAGTGTTATTATATGGCGCTGAGAACTCGCACAGCGTCGAAAAGTAAGTTGCTTGTAGAAACAAACCAAAAAAAACAAAGAATGTATCTCTTGTGAAAAGGCCATTTATTTTAACACACCAGAGCAGTTGCATTTCTTGAGACCCAGCTCGTAGCGTCCGGTAACTGTTGATGCGAATGCTGTGTCCGGGGCAAATATCTAAACGTTTTATTTGCTGCTTTTGATCTTGCGTGCGAAATCAGCATCTTCTTTTGCAGGTACGCGGTAGTCGTGGTCCCGTTGACCAATCCCATGCACGACGTGGTGCCCGACGCGATGAGTCACGAGGCGCTGATGAAGGCGTCGCGCTCGCTGCGCCGTCGGCGCCGCCGAAGAAGCGTAAGTTCACACTGGTTCAATTTGTTTGCCAATTTCAGTTGTCGCTGGGATCGCGAAGGGTCATTGTTTGTGTTTCGCAGGCCGGCGTCGAACCGTACATCGCTGCCGAATTTAGCAGCGTGTCCTCCTTGGGCAAAGATTTCACTGTGGGCGACGAACAGAACTACAACGGTTACGTGAACGTGCCTTTGCTGTCCGGTGTGTCCTATCGCTTGTTTGTTCGCGCCATCGTCAAGACTGGGGTAAGTTCGTGTGTGACTTAGCCTTCTGCAAGCCATAGGGTTTAGACCCTGGATTCCCAACCTTTTTTTGCCCGTGCTCCACCTACTCACCTAAAATATCCTGATTGGCCTCATTCGGCGATACATAAATCTTATGATTCAGAAAGTGAAATCCGTTTCGGCCAAGAAGCTTAAAACGCCAATACATTGGTTTCAACATGCTTTGGACCCAGACCTCGTCAATCGACCTCAATTCCCCTCTAAAACGTCAAATTTCCCCCTTTTTTAGGAACCACTGGCTTAAAGGCTTTTGTTTCATAACATTCTAACCGATCGAGCCGAAGACTCAACGATCAAGAATGTTTTTTTTTACTATGCATCCTTTTTTACTCACATTTCTACGGGGCATAATGTTGTTTCAGAGTTTTTCCTTCACCTCCAGTCAACCATCCACCACTTTCCGTATCACCGCGGCAGAACAAATCCCTACTGGTTCCTCCACACCAACCACTGACAAAACTGCCGTCAATCCGCTGTCGGCTGGGTCGACTTGGATCATTGGGCCAATCGTGGCCGGCATCTTTTTCATTCTGGTTGTGGTGGTGGTCATTTGCTGGAGGAGGAAGCGGTAAGAGACACAATAGATCGATCTTGCTTACATACTTAGCCTTGGTTTTCTTGATTGTGCCGCAGTTTCCTATGACAGTGCTGCGTGATTAAGCATTGGTTTGAACTCAAGTCCTCCACGACTGTAAATGAGCGCCAGCATTAAGCTAGACACAAGTACCCGCTTGCTGTGATTGTCTGAGATCCAGGTGGTTTGTTTCCCGGCGATTATGACCCCAGCAATTGTAAGCCAGTCACGTTCGCACCGCCCCGCCATTCTGCTGGTAAACTATTAGTAGCATTTTCAAACTGTTTGGTTCTTGTATGGGTTTGAAAGTAGGTGGATGTTTGTCATTAAGCTCTTATATGGACCTTTGTTTCGTTTTTCATCACGCGTTGACTCGCACACGCACCCAGTTAGCAACGCGCTCTGTGTGGAAACCAGAACGTTCTTTCGTTTGGTTTGCCCGATCGTTTTCGTTTGGTTTGCCCGCACTTTTTGCAGAAATTTTACCTTCGATGCCCATTACAGCATATTGGAAACTGGTGAAGGAGAATAAGAACGGGCCTTTGTAAACTCTCGGTTGAGCACCGCGTTTTTTGTTTGTTTGTGTTTTATTTACAACCAGTATTTGATTCCAACAATAAATCCTGAGGTGCTTCACTGCCAACCAAGCTTTCATTTCCTCCATGCGCCGCTGCTTCAGTTCCGTGCAAATAGTTTGTTCGTTGTTGCCGCAGGAAGCCTGGCAAGAAAGACTCTCTTCCGATCAAGTACAGCGGTCCCATAGCCAGTAGCAAGCAAAAAAGCAACAACAAGCACGTTGAACACGACCCGGTTGAATTGAGGAGAATGAACTGCCAGACGCCAGGTGGGCGAACTGGAAACTGTTGATAGGCATTGTGACAACCGGGACATATCGCTCATATATTCGTTTTACCATCGCCAGGCATGATC
>JGI24021J15306_10011336_pt1 | contig 11073 bp, 9 predicted proteins | sample Ectturendosymbi1_FD_15306 | JGI IMG/M metagenome (IMG submission 15306)
CAAACTTGTTTGCCCCTAGTGCTTGCGGACTCATCCAGAACCTTCCGCGGACTCAAATGAGTCCGCGGACTCGGGGTTGAGAAACTTTGCTTTAAACACAGAGGGAATTCTATGGCTGAGCCGTGTGTCTAGTGCCCTGGCGTTCTGGAAAGTCGTCAGAGAATTGAGAAACTAGGGTGATCATCCTCGTACACAAGAAGGGAGACGAGAGGGAATGCACTAACTACCTTCCCTTTCAGAGCCTTTCAGGAAAAAGTCTTGTCAATTGCCTTGAAAAAAGGTTCACAAGATATGCGAACATAAGCTGGAGGATATCCAGTGCGGTTTTCCTCCTGGACTTAGCACTACGGACCAAAGTTTCGCACTCCAATTTTTTGAAAATCTTGGGAGGATGCTAAAGATGTCTACGCGTGTTTTTTCGACTTCGAAAAGCATACCACCGGATCCCTCGTGAAAAGCTTTGGGGAGTGTTTGCGTGAGTACGGTGTTGACTGCCGGCTGTTACTACAGCGGCAATACACTGCAACAGGTGAAGGATTTCAAGTACCTAACGGTGGTATTTACGAGTAATGGAAGATTGAACAAAGAGATTGACACGCGGATTGGAAAAACAAGCGGGGTGTTGTGCAAGCTTGCTCAGTTCATAGTACCAAAACGGAAGCCCTTCGCAACAATCCCATATCTGCCGCTTGTATTTGAGACATCAAGTGACCACGTGAACGTAAGTCTCAAGAAAGGTTGGCGAGGTGAATTCCGTTGGCCATACCTACTGGACCACGCACCAGAAGCCTACAAAGGCACAGGTTGCATGATTGTGTCTCCGAATTTACTTGGTCGTGCCTTGTTATGGAGCCTTGCACAATCAGAAGCTGGTGACCAACGATCAACGTTTTTATGACGTCGTTAACGGGCTGTCTGTTCGAGCGACCCTCCCGACAGGAAATGCCGGTTTGGAAATGAATGCAGAACTCTTGTGAATTTCGCATGCATGTGTGAATCATTTTGACCAAACTGGCTTGGAGTTTGTCCAGTCATAACATGCCGCCCGATAGAGCTAGAGAGCTGTTCAAACCTCTAAAGAAACAGCAAGTCTCCAAGTTTCTATTTAAAATAATTCGGGCACTTTTGGGTTTGAACTATTTTTGGTGTGACATCACGACTGGTGGAGGTTAGGAGACGTTTGGATGACGTCATCAGTGCCTGAGAAAAAAGTTCAAGTGGCAATTTACCTGTTTTTTCTTTTAAATGTAAACTAGGCAAAAACTGCATCTTCAAAGCTATTGATTGGCCATCTAGCGTTAGTGGTTGGCAAGTTATGACCAAAAATCGATATTCAATTGATCTCTTAGGAGCGCTTTAAGGAATTAATCACGGATACTTTATACTGAACAAGTTCCTAGCGTCGTCGCTGATATCATTTCGTTAACATTGTGGCTGATTTTTCAGCAGCTCACTTTCCTGACAGAGCAACCACTGCACTTCGGTGCGTCGGTAATACCATAATAGGAGCGCGTGACGTGATTGGTTTGTTTGTTCCAGTTCAACGCCCTGCGGGGGAAGTTCCGAGGAGGATTGGAGAGGCGGCATACGTCACAGCTACGCGGCGTCGCAAGCCAACTGTCTCTGCCGTATGTACAGATCTCAAGCATAGTGTGAATTAAAGATTGGCCACGGTGTCGTTTACTGCTTAACGCATTTTCAAGCACTTCTCGACATTCGCTTTGAAAACACCATCAAGCATAACCGTTTGCAAAACGCGGTCACTGACTGATATATCCACGACCGCTTGCTATCATTCACACGAAGTGAAGCACGTTGACGTCATAGAGAATCTCCAACCGCGTAGTACTGTGGAAGTATCTTTAGTTTTTCGCTAAACCATGACTATTACTGCTGCATAGACGCTGACAATGACCACCGTTATGTGTCCACTGGGGATGTCTCAATTGTAACGAGAACCCTTGTGAAACTACTACCCAGCTCANGCGCTGCGTGTGACGCCCTTGCATGATGCTCAGCTCGCGTTGTGCGTCATTGCAATGAGCATTGTTACGTAACTGTTGCGTTGTCCTCACTGCATGCTTCTTTTACGGAAATGCATTTTCACAATCAGGGTCTTCTTCAGAAATGGATAAGAGCCTCTCGTTTGTACATTTTGTGCTGTACCTTGCTGTTGCGTCAACAGTGATGACGTCGTATGGACAACGTGATGGGAACTGTTGCGTTAACGAACTNATTCCAGATACNAAGGCAGACTTGTTTCCAAACTTGTACAGTTTNTCTATGAAAACAAAAATTTACGTAGTGCACCCAACAACCATCATCAATCGCCCCTTGCTCTGGTATTGGTGCCTGGTCGCTGAGTAACACTGTGGTAGATTGGAGGAAAGATGCTGAGATTTTGTGATTGTCATGCCGTCCACAACGCCACGTTTAAACGTCTCTGTGCCTCAATGTTTTATCATCGGTTATGCCCCTTCTTGAGGTTGATCCATGGAATGCATGCGTTTCGTTTGTAAACGTCATTGCCACGAGAAACGTGATGGCGTTTTATGTTTAGGATCAGTGAGGAGCTCCACGAAGAGGAAAAGAATGACGTCGTGCCTCAGCTAACCGTCTCTGAGGTGACTAATGAACCGGAACGAAAACAAGAAGACGAAACTACGCCCTCCAACGACACCGGTGAGTCCGGTTTATGCAAATTAAGCTCGAAATTTCACGAAAACTAGCTTTTGGTGAAGAAGATGCTGTGGCCGTCGATCGAAGAGAAATTCGAAAGTGAAAGTAGATCCTTAAGTCATTGCTTACCTGGCGCTTTTGGTATCATTAATTCAGTTATGTTCATCGAAGTTATTTTCAAGTATAAGGGGAGGGGCGCTCGGTGAGGGAGGTTGGTGCGGGACTTACAACTAGAGGCGTATCGAGGTTAAATGGCGCCCAGAACAAGAAACAAATTTGACTCCCCCCGTATTCGAACCTAAGGTACTTCGGGAGTGAATGTACAATATTGAAGAAAGTACTTGTGACATTCTTGGGGCTTTTCGGTGCCCTCCCGGAAATTCGGTGACCGGGGCATTGTGCCCCCTTCGCCCCCCTCACTGCGCCCCTGCTTACAAAGCAAGACGGTATTAATTTTCCAAAGCTCTAGTTTCTTCGTTTCTTTCCGTGTCTTTTTATTTATAAGATCTGTGACGCGATCAGTCGATCACGTGACACAGCTCTGGTGCCGTATTCAGGTGAAAAAAATCCAGCGCACAATGGCGTGAGGTTTGATCGCTTGTGACGGGAGGTGCGCTGGCGACAGGTGATTGTTAAAAAACTTATAACCTGTTATTCGCAGTCACGCTGACGGTCCCAACCTCTATTCCTCCCCGTCGGAATGCAGAGGTTGACAAGAAGACAAACCCCGACGGGGGAATGCCCGACTGGGTGACCAAGTTTGTTGCCGACAAACGTATCATGGTTGAAGATGACATCAAGTTGCAAGAGCGATCTGCCTTCGACGGAGAAAGGTGAGGGATACTTTGGGTGCAATATTATCGCACCTTGCGCTTTCATTACATGCCAACAGATTGACCCATATGACTGCTGACCCATGTGACGAGACTCTATAACAGCTATGTCCAACTCTCGGGCCGCATGCGGCCTAGCCGAAGTTTTTTTGTGGCCCAGTACGCTTTTCATTACTGTGTATGTACAGTACAATGATAACCTGTCCTTATTTTGATAATCTTAAATGCAACATTTTCGGTGCTATGTTTTTGAGTGTCTGTTTATCATCGTGTACTATGCGCTGATGGATGTCCACATGTCCAATGACACCGAGGTGCAAAACTGATTTCTACTTTTCTGATTTCTAGTCACGTTTTTCTCTGCACTAAACTGATTTCTAACTGTCCTTGTTTTTCCAATAGCATTAAACTTTCCTATGTCATCACAGTTTGAGAGCGATTGAAAGTACCATACAGTCGTTATCGTTGTATTCGAATGCTTTCCGTACCTTTAAAATGAATTTTGGTGTGCGGCTTGCTAAATTGTAATTAAATCATGCAATGTGCGGCCCTCATGAAGATATTTGCATAAATTTTTGGCCCAGTAAGGCATTTCGGTTGGACATAGCTACTCTATAGGAACAGCCATCCTTGCAACTCAGTTGTTTTATTTGGAATGCACAGTATTTACCGGTTCATTTCTTTCAAATACCTTTGGACGTTTGTTGCAGCAGTGCCCTTCCTAATGTCGTTGTGCATGACCAAGAACGCAGTGACAAGAAAGGGAAATCCCCGAAGGTGAAATCACCTGCCACACCCAGAAAGTCAACGAAAAGAAAAGGCGACAAGACATGAATATGTGCCTGAATGTAAAAACCGTTTGAGTTTTATTTATGCATTCGCTTGTTTTATGCAACTGCTACGCGAGTGCAACTTCCTGAAGCGCTGAGCTTTTTTTGTTTTTTGTATTTTTTGACAATGTACAAACGTTGCGGCTCAGATCTTAATGAGATCACTAAGCGAAGACTGGCTTTCAAAAAAATCAAAATAACTGCTTTTGTGTTGAACACAGTGTTGCACTTCAAAGTTTGAAGAAGCAGAGCTTTAAGAGCAACATTGTTTGAAATGCACCTCATAGCCAGGGTTGCGGAGTCGAAGGTAAACTGTCCAACTCCGACTCCTTATTATCACGTAAATTAAGTTCGCTGTCAAAAATTTGTATCAACTGACACTCAATGGAAATCGTGGTACACAGCAAGAATTTTCTGTTTCAATAAAAGTTTCAAAAGAAATTTTAGAATTTCAACAGGCACGAGTTAGGTAATTCACTTGGACTTCAAGAGTCGGAGTCGGGTAAAAAAATCCGACTTCTAGTGTTCTTAGAAATCCGACTCCGCCCAAAACCCTCGACTCCTTGCGACTCCGCAACCCTGATCATAACGTTGTGTTTAATCCTGGCAACCTTATTCAAGCACTTACTGGTTTACTAAATGTTTTATTAACAAAACAGCAAACGTTTAATCAAGCGTTTGTCACTGCAGAAGATATGCATTAAAAAATGGAAACCAACGCCATACGTTTTGTGTTGGGAATGAACAAGATTACAGTTCAATTACCGGGGTGTGCCTCAAACCACACTGCTTTTGTTGTTGCGATAGCTGCCTTGACTTTATTGCAATATGTCAGAATCTCAACCAGCGTAAAGCGATTATTTCGATTACGTGACCGGGCAAAGGTGACGAACGAGGTTTCAGCGAAGGCAGAATAGTCAATCTTGTTGTTTGCGTGATTTGGCTGATGAGCAGTTTTGAAAATTTAAATAACGGCGTAAAAATTGTAATGTAAACTACGTATATCTTTTGCTCAAATATAATTCACCAACTGCAATCTTAAAACATTTTTTCTCTATCGCTTCCGAACCTAACGCGCATTCACAAATCAAATTGTTAAGCTGTTTTTTACGTAGGCCTGCGTTTTGACCAACGGTTTGGTTTGTTAGCCTATTATAAAAAATATACAAAACTTTAAAGTAATATATCCGCTTTTCTTTTGCTACGTGCATTATTTTGATAAATACTGTTCCATCAACACCGCAGTGTCAACCATGCAGTAGTTATTATCAAACTGCGACCATTCATTTCTGCTCTTCACATTCACATCTTGTGACCTTCGCAGTGCAGTTTTACGCTTTGCAGGCCATGACCCTTTCTCTTAGAAGATCGCCCGATTTCGTGCATTGTTTGGGAAAGAATTGCTCTGCATCTTTTAAAGAATCACTTTTGCGGCCAACCAAGCCCGTAACCTGAGGGGGGCGCAGGAGTGAGCCCCCTCGAAAAATGTGTTGCACATAGCTAGAGCTATTGTATTTCTAATCGTGCTTACTAATGTCCCCCCCTAAAAAACTCTTCGCCCCCCTGGTATCCCAAGCTGGTTACTGGCCTGCTGCAAATACTTTTGGCGTGGCGATGTGAAGCGAGCACACGCGGCAGAACTCAACCTTATTTTTGATCGCAAAAAAGCGAAACGGTTGAGTCGAATGTAGCAAACTTTAAAAAAACAGAACGTGAAGTTACTCAGTGGTTAATGCTTCCGCCAGAAGATTGGTTTCTCCTACAGTCTGATGTACAGCCCGTTGCATGTGATTTTGTTGAGCTGGTGTGAAGCATTTTATTTACGCCCCGATCGAAAGATAGGAAATGGGTGGTTTTTGCAAATTTCGTTCGTTCTGCAGCTGAACCGTCTAAGATCAATCGCGTAAACGTTCCCATCAACCCGTAGTTGAGAAAACGCACATCGCATGAGCCTCGTACCGCCTTTATGACATGACAAAGCGCTTTTGTTATCAATATTTGCACATTCGCGCCAGACGAGATGAACCCACCGCTGCGTGTGAACATTCGAAATACTTCACAAAACTCTGTCCGCCCAGTCTTTTCAAGTTGATGCTGCGATTGCGAAACATCGCTCAGCGAATGTGAAGACGTTACACAATACAATTCGAACAGAGCTGAGCGACTGCTGGTTGTGACGTCAACAATCGGACGCTTGCTTGTTTTCGATAAGCGACGCTATTGTTACGCAAAGGTCGATCACGTGTTCTTGCTGAAAATAATTTCTGCCCTCCAAAAATTGCGTCTCTGGTGAAACCGCATATACGATCAAGTGGATCAAATTTTTCACGGCTGAACGATCCTATGCACCACGTGGTTGATATTTTTATGAGACAAGGTCACGGATTTTTCTTGGTTCGTGTGATGTCGCGTGTAAAAATATTTGTGGCGCAACAACCAAGGTTTACAACAAAGAACACGCGCGAATTGTGTACATAAAACAATTTTACTAGGTTCCGTAAAAAAGTTCAGTCAGAATGCAACAGTGGAGTTATTTTTATTACATCGCTGGTATTGTTTTATGATGCATGCCGCTTTACATATTGAATCTTGTATAAAAACAATTTCCCCCAGAACCATTTACGACACAATGTGGAAAGTCTTCGCGAAAAAAAAATTTGAATCTTATTGGTTGTTTGTTGGTGATGTCATTGCCACGACTTCGTCACCGGCCGACAGGGGTTGCACTTTGACTGGACTTTCGGTTTGCTTGTATCGATATTGCAGTGAACTCGTTGACGTGTGCGCCAAATACAACTCTTTCTTGCTGGCAAGCAACTGACACTGGTGACGACGACTGCTTGCTGACAAAGAACAGGTTGTTTCTCCTCACTGACGTGTTTGCCACGTGATTTAATGTCGACTCAATAAAACCCGGGGGGTAACGAGGTCACAAACAAGGCTTTTGTTGCGGAGATCAAAAGCAGCCAGGGGTGTACTGAGATGGGAACGCGTTCCCACACAAAAGCAGCCAGGGGTGTACTGAGATGGAAACGCGTTCCCACACAAAAGCAGCCAGGGGTGTACTGAGATGGAAACGCGTTCCCACACTTTTTACACAGTAACCTGACTTGAAGATGTGTTTTTACTCGTGTTTCTTGTATGCAGCTCCAAATGTCGCACAAATGGATAAATGACACGCTATCTTGTGCGTAGCACCCTAGCATAATTGTGTAGTTCAGCTATGTCCAACCCAAAAGGCATACTGAGCCAAACATTATGTCACTATCTTAACCACAGCCGCACATCGAATGGCCGCACATTTAATGGCTTACTTTAATCTTATCAAACTAAATTTAGCTAACGCTAATGTCCTGAAAACGTTCGAATCCTAACTGCAATGGTAACAGACGTGATAAAGTGGCACTGAGGACCACCTGCATCAAAATTGTCAAAATTAAAATATCAAAATAGGGATAAGTTGTGTTGTAGGATACTTTTGCTACAGCGAAAACCTAAAGTGGGCCGCACTAAACCTTCGACTGGGCTGCATGCGGGACGCGGGTTGGACATAAGCTGTAGTTAAAACGTCTGGTTTTTTTAACCCCGTTCCCACACTTCTGTTTTCAGCACATTCCTGATAGCAGCTCAAACGTTCGTAACTGATTGGAGTTCGCTCAAAGATTATTCGTGCCAAGTAAGTCAAAAACCTCGACATTCTGATTCTGACGCAAAGCCACCCACGAGCATCAACCGCTATTCACAGCGTCACGTGATCTCTCAACTTGACCTGAGGTGACCTGCTGAGGAAAGGTCAAGTTCAGAACGAAATTTAATGAGTATTTGAGTAAGACGTCGTTTCACGAGCAATGCAAATTCACTATGCAGAGTAAAACAAACACAAGAAGCGAATAGAAACGTGATGATGATGACAGTACATTAATCGGTCTTCTTGTTTGTAACGATCGACTGTGATTATCAGCGTACCAGCCGCGCTGCTTCAGCAGCAGCCAAAAGGAAGGGAAAGCACAATCGAAGCACCTATAGATGGTTGTTGTTTTTCCGGAAAGTTTTAAACTCTTCTGGCAAGAGCGCGGTTCGCAACACTTAACTTTAAACACGACAGCGATTCGCCGCCAGAAGATCCTCACCATCTTGATTCGCTTACACGTAAAAACCATCATCGCCTGGCACGCCACCAAGTGGCATATGGAAGGAAACGAAGCCAGCGACATCAAACTTCCGCAGACGCTTCTTTCAAGCGGTCTCCACCTGAGTTGTGCGACACTTAACCGTTTAAAAGGATTCAATTCTCTTCAGCGTCGACGCCAACTTATAAAACACTCGAGTTAATCTTTTGTGTTCCGTGCACTTCAAGTTATTTCTGTTCAAGCACCCCGGAATCGACCAGAAAGGGGGAAGGGGCCCCATGCCCCCAAATTTCTAGCATATCTTATTGTCTTTTGCTTCGAGAAGGGGATGTCTCAACCCAAGTACCGTTGCTCGCTCGAAGTTAAACTATTCGGCCCCTCAAACTGCCGATACTTAAGTACAAGCGATTGTTACGTCAAAACCGACTGTCCAAACGCGCTGGTCACCGTCGCCCGGAGTCGCTGAAAAGTTGCGTTGTTGTGGAAATGGAGCTGGACTGGTAAGGGGTGCAAATCACGTCGCAATCAGTGTCACACACACACATGCATGCATGCAGGTGCAGGTGCAGGCATGCATGCAGGCAGGCGTACGTGTAAGCAAATCCGTCGGGTGCAAAGGAAACTGCCAGTAACTGAACGCTGAGATAAAGTCGCTTGTGGGACGACAGCAAATCCTGCGCGAGTCTGTTCACGCGGACCAATGCTGCTAGGAACAGCGGTTAAACGAGACAGAGTTTTGCATCGGTGTGAAGCTCGTTTTTCTCGTGTGCAATGTCTTTTTTCATCATCACCCTTTCTCGACCGTCCGGAAGAATAAGAGAGTACAGTCTCAAAAATTGCATGCAAAAGAGGAAGCGTTGACGTCACACGGATCGCGTAACACTGACGTCATTCCTCGTATTCCCACCAGTCTTTTTCGTAGCCTTCGTGAACGTGACGAAGCAGGACTTTACGACGGGTGTCGCAGTACCTGGATCAACATAGTTCGTTTGAAGCTTAAATCAAGACTTCAATCGCTCAAAGCCAACAATTACAATTTGCTGCCAGAAGCTTACAACTTTGGTTCAACCTTTGATAAGTACAGGATGATGAGCCTATGGGTCAACAAAGAAAATCTCGCAGAAAAGTTTGACCTCTGAAACTTTGCTAGAGTGCCAAGAGCAGGAGTCGAACACATAACGTTTTGATCTGTATTTTTTTTCGGTCATAAACCAAAATGTTTTCGAAAAGACCGAAAAAAAATTAAGTTCAGGGTTCCCATGCATTTTCAGAAATTATTTTCCATACTTTTTCAATACCTTTTCAGTACTAAATTAAAAAAGTTCCATACTATGTCTTACCTTCATTTTTTGAAATTCTTAAAAATGAAACACAAAGCTGCACATTGCACAACACTGCGCAAATATTATGAACTGCTTTTCCTTTAACAAAACTGTGCTAACCGGCAAAGAACAAGATTTAAAGAATCAGTGTCTGAAGACATACTGCATTAATCTCAACAAACCTAATGCAATTAAGTTGGTTTGCTTTGTCTAAACACAAACAAGAGATACCAAAAATACTTGAATGAAACTCAGCACAAAACACTGTAGCAAACTGCATCTACCCCAGGGTCTCAAACACGCAGCCCGCGGGTATTTTATGCGGCTGGTGCTACTTTTTGGGAGTTTTCAAATAATTAACATTCAACTTATTTCGTTTATTCATCGGTGTTTAAAAGTGCTCGGCCAGCGAGTGAACAACTTCCTTTCAAACGAACGTAGATATGGCTGGAAATGAGTTCTATAACCTATGACACCTTAAGCAGGTAATAGGATGTAAAAGCTGTTTCTGCCAAAATCCAGGTATCACCATTGTTGCGTCACTAATGCGGCCCTACTGATTACCTAGTAAGCCGTCATTTCGCCCTCGAAGCAATTTGAGTTTGAGGCCCTGATCTATATTTCGTACCATCGAGCACTGCTGGATGCATCTACCCAGCACTACCCAAATCACGAACATTTCTTTCAGTTGTTCATCTAGATCGGCAAGAGCTTTTTCTTTGACGCCTGCTGTTTTTCAGAAATTGTTTGACTGTGTAAGTGGTGTCAAGTGACTTAAATCTTCTGCTTTTCTCCCAATCCATTGGCTGCTTTGCGAAGAGCTTTGACATTCTCTGTCATTCTGTGCTTTTTTCAGGCCTGTGGAGCCAGTACTCAAATTTCAGAGTCTGGATCTCGGCATCTAACATTTTTGGCTCCGGCTCCAGAACAATTTGGTCCAAAAAACAAGAAAAAACTTGTATTATTTGTATAATTCGCTTGTTCCACAACTTATATCTGTGGAACTGGAACCCAAATTTCAGGCTCCGGCCCCAGCCATCCAAAATTACTTGGGCTCCGGTTTCCACAGCCCTGGATTTTTTATTTATTTCTAAAGTTTCTTCTTCACTGGCTTTTTCCTAGGCGTCTTTGTTTTCAGCCAGATGTGCAAAGTATCAACTTCTGGCTCCACGTGCAGTTTTCAGAAGTTCCTTCCCAATCGTGACATTTTTTAATCCTCCCAAATTAGCAATGTACAATAGTCCTTCACCAGCCGCCTGGCAATTAGATGCAAACCACA
>JGI24021J15306_10011337_pt1 | contig 11072 bp, 8 predicted proteins | sample Ectturendosymbi1_FD_15306 | JGI IMG/M metagenome (IMG submission 15306)
TTTCTTTTCAACTGAAGCAATCTGTTCTTTCCATGTTAAATTGGAATCAATTGTGGTGCCTAGGTATTTAGTAGAGTTAACTTGTTCTAATGGAACAATTTTGCAATTTATGTTTAGAGTTACAGGTCGGTTATGATTATTGAATAAAATAGTTTTGGTTTTAGACGGATTTAATGTAAGTTTATTCTTTTGCAACCAATTCAATACACTGTTTATTGAATACACTGTTCAATATTAGCTTTTCTCTCGAAATTGTAAGGATCGGTATCAGAAATAAGTAATGCTGTGTCATCAGCAAAAATATTACAAAAAAAAGTTGCAAAACACGGGGAGATTATTAATGTACAACAAAAATAGCACAGGACCAAGAGTCGAACCTTGCGGCACACCACAAGTGATTGCATCTTATCAGACTGAACACCATTCGCAAAAACAAACTGCTGTCTATTCTTTAAATATGATGTGAAAACGTCTAGAGCCAAACCACGAATTCCATAATGGTTAAGTTGTCTAGCAATGTTTTGTGATTTACAGTATCAAATGCTTTTTTTAAATCAAGAAAAAGACCACATGTGTATTGTCCAGATCCATTTAGACGTAGTATATAGTTATGAAGTTCGTTTAAAGCCAGAAATGTAGAAAGTCCAGAACGAAAGCCAAATTGGTGTTTTGTAATAATGTTGTTAGTATCTAGGAAACTGACCAAGTTTTTATGCATCAGTTTTTCAAATATTTTTGAAAAGTGTGACAATATTGTTATTGAAGTATGTACTTTCCACGATGGGTGTAAGCAAGGAATCGATCAGAAAATTTTAGGAAATCGATTTCACGTAAAATTACGCATCCTCAGTCCTGAAAATTGCAAGCAAAGCTTATAGGTGAAAAGTTGAAAGGCTGAAGTAACAGCAGAGAAAAAACAAACTCAAGACTACAATTAAAATTTCGTAATACAAGCTCATAAATCAAAACATCTTAACAACCTGACTGACGTCAAGAATACTAGTGGCGACAAAAAAAACTGACTCATGAAATAAGTGTTTACTCAAAAATGAAGAAGACGATGACTCAAATAAATAAATGACTGAAACATCCAACTAGTTGATGCTAATGGCTGAAATGAGAACTTTGCGCCTTGTGTTTATGTACAACCTTTGTCAAAGTAGGTTACAAGCTGGTCAGTTTCCTGGATGTTGGAATCGCATTTTTCTATGCTAGTTAGCTATCAAAAAGGCATTTCAGCCAGACATGTTCTCCGCAATCCGTCTTTCAGCGTAATCTCCACAACATATTGACTTCTTAGCAAGTCTCAAACAACAGGTGGAGAAAAGATTTTTGGACTGGTTAGTTTAGTCAAGATGGGGGATGGTTGGACCTACTCACCGGTTAGCCCTGCTCAGGTTAACTGGGTAGTCCAATACCAGGGGTTCGTTTTTTGTTGATTTCATATACTTAGAAAAATGTTAGAAACCTGCGTTGCCATGAATTTTCCTGATTTGAAGAGACAAATGGAATGGTGCCAGAGTTATTTTACAAAAATATCCCTGAAATCCTGTAAACAGAAAATTGGGGCACTCTACTACCTGGGTTACTTGATGTGTAGCAAATTTTGTGCATCCTACTACCTCAAAATTTCAATGTGATTTTAGGTGCAAAATGTTTTGAAGCAGATTAGACATCGGAAATCTTTCTTGTGAAGAGTAAACTTACACCATGACTAGATACTAATAAGACACTTATGGCGTTTTCTACGCACAAATAAAGATTTCTCTCTTACAAAGCAGTTGTTTGGAGGTAAAAAGTATAAATTTTACGCTATCTATGTTTCGCTGCGCAAATACGATTGTTGTGAAAGTGATCAAAAGTGGACGTCGGAAAGTCAAAAATACTTAGACCGAAAATAAGGGTTGTCACATCTCCCACGAAACCGTAATCAAATGTAAGGCTGCATTACAGCTTTCCTTTCCCGAATTGTATAGCGTTAGAAAGATTCCTGAAGAGAGTTTCCCTTTTCCTAGCGTACTGTTCTGTTATACTCTGTTATAAGTCGCATGAACACAGTACAAATCCATAAGCACAGCACAACAACTGACTAAAAACACGATCAGCACATTTTAGAAGTTACGGCCAGGGGTGTAACGAGGTTAGATGGCACCCGGGACAAGAAGCAAGTTTGGCGCCCCCGTGATCGAACCTGAGGTCTTTCGGAAGCAAATGTGCTGTGTTGAAGGAAGTACTTCTGACATTGTTGGGAATTTTCGACCATTCCCTCAGACATTCGACGCCCCCTACAGTGATTTGGCTCCCCCATAGTGCTTTGGCACCCAAGGAATTGTGCACCCTTTGACCACCCTCGTTACGCCCCTGGTTACGACTAGCTGTAATTAATTTCACTTGTCATTAATTGCTACGTAAATCGCCTCGCAACCGTCATATTTCCACCATTTTTACAATGAAGCTGCATTGTTTTGTTCAAGTTTCAAACCAAAGATTTTTTTTATTTTTACACACATATTTTTACACATAGCTGCATTGTTTTGTTCAAGTTTCAAACCAAAGATTACAAAATGCGTGATAATGGGTTGTGACGTTTTTCCCTACGAAACAATATTTTCGCAAGACTCTACCGGAAGCTGCAAAGTCTTGTTCAAAGGAAATTTTGCTCATGATAGCCCATGCCGTTGGAGGAATTTGTGACAGATCACGATGGAAAATATTTGAACTAAACTTAATGCCGACTTGAGATTAATATTCTTAATCGCCGCGAAAAGCCGATGCCGTGAGATAGAGTAACATTGTTATGATCGTAGGGCCATTTTTAGTGTCTTTAAAGAAACTGAAGTTTTCCTCTGAAATGGAGTTTTACCGATTGAGTATTTTCCATAACTATATCAGCACTGGTCGGTTTCAACCAATATAAGTGTAATAAAACAAACTAATGTAAACCACACGAGAAAAGTCCAAATCCCGCGCATGTTGATGTGTACAGGTTGGAAAGTGTTATTGCTTGGTGTCTTTTTCTGACGCTGCTCATGCAATGACTGTGTTAACCATCCTAGCAAACTACTGTACTCAGTGCAACATTTCTTTACTCTTTTTATTTAAACACTGTACTCAAGAAAATGCCAGAAATTCAGAATCTTGGTCAAAACTGCAATGTTTGACTCCCAACCGGTGACGCTCTCCGTGGCCTTGCATAGTTAGTACAGTGAAGCGTTGCACAGGAAGATGTTAGTTTGGTGGTTGCATCACCGTTCCAATATCAATTTCTTTATAAACTTTGTTACGAACCATGAAAACGATACTGCATCAAATGATTTGGTGCTAATTTCGCAAACCTTGTTTTTTGGAATCAATTCAAGACTTTAATATATTTCAACCTCCAGAAATCGCCCCCAGATCGCAGAAAATCGCACCCCGGTCCCCCTCCCTGGGCAGTGATTTCGCCCCCTTTGAAGAACACTGCTCTACGCTTTGCAAAACAAAACGAGTGGCTGTAACAACGTCATCCACAATACACATTTAACTCAAAAATAAAGCGCATTTCACCTCAAAAAGCTAAGGCAGAAAAATCATTTTTTAAATCATAAAACATTTCTTACCTAAAAAGCGAGCGACAGAATAAAAAAACTTTCCTGATCGTCCAAGATTTTTTTATTAACCTCAAGTCACAAAACGCTTCAATTAACCTGAAAAGGAGTGACACGGTTTGCGCGTCAGGAGATGCAATTTGTGGGAAAGATTGATTTATCAAATGAAAGTGTTGGCCCAACTAAAGTGACCGAAACTTAACAATATTTGAAACGTTTTTACAAATTTTATTACAAGTACGTAGAAAGTGATAACCAAATTGACTATAAACAAGAAGATTCAGTGCTTTCTGGGTGTCAACCAGGAAACAGTGCTGCTTTATTTCTATGAACAAGTGATAATCATTGAAAAAAGTTATTTGCTTGAAAACGAGAAGGTAGGGCGAAGGAGCAAAGCAGAGAAAATTTGCATTGCTGCAGCTACAAATAATATTTTATGCCCCTTTCAGCCCACGATTTGTCCAAGTTCGGAAAGTCATAACTCGCGAGCCGATTGAGCTAGAGAGCTGTTCAAATCCACCAAAGATGCGAAAGTCTTGCAGATTAGATCGAAAAAATTTGCAAAGTTTTGTCTTTTGGAGTTTTGTGGGTGACGTCATGAAAAGGTGGGTATAAGCATTTTTGGCCCACTTCATCGGGCAATGGACCCCAATCCAATGAGCCAACTTTTTGACGCAAGATTTTGTTGGAATCTAGACTATAACACGAGTGTCCAGAGTCCTTGATTGGCACTATCTTGATTGGTTTTTGCGTCAAAAGTTATGGTCTAAACGCCCAATTTTTGACAAAAAGATGAATGGTATGATTTCCTTAAATAAGGCAAACCTTTGTTCAAACATAACTCGCCAGCCGAGTTTGCAAAAGAGTTGTTCCAACATCTAAAGATGCGCGAAGTCTTCTAGATTAGATTTTAAAAAACTTTGCACGTGAGGAGACGCAATTTGTATCGATTTAGGCATTTTTGGCCCACGTCAGTTTTGGATTTCAGGTTTCTTGTGGATCCCGTCAAAAGTGGGATAGGTTTAGGCATTTTTGGCCCACTTCATCAGGCCCTGCGCCCTAACTTCAAAGGCCAATATTTTGTTTCTTTAAAAAGGTCTAGGCGAAAATCCGCATCTTCAGAGCCTTTGACTGACTTTCTAGCGTTTGTGGTTAAGAAGTTATGGTCTTAAAACAACAAACAAAGAAAATTAATCCCCTCTAGATAAATAATTAATAAATTAGTTATGGAATTTTTTAAATAACTTGCCAACCACAAACGGTAGAAAGCCAATCAAGGGTTGTAATGATGTAGATTCCCGCCTAGTTTCATTTCAAAAATTCAAACAAAGAATTGCCGCTTGGGCGTTGCGGCCCTGGATCAGGTAACCTGAGAAAAAAAGCCCAAACCTACCCTTATTTGTTATGTCACCAAAAAAATACTCAAATTCAAAACTTCCCAAATTTTTTTATTAGAAAGTACAAGTCTTACCAAATCCTTAGAGGGTTTGAACAGCTCTCTGGCTCAATCGCCTGGCGATTTATGGTCAACAGTGTTAGTGCAATTTTGCGCCAAAATTTTGGCGCGCGCGGGACTTATAATATATTGCAAGAAAAAAAGCAGAAGTTCCCTTTAGAACCTTTTTTTCGATTGTGACATCATTTTTTGCTGATTTCGTTCAACAGACATTCACTTCCTTTACTGTTTGTTGTTCCTTGAGTAATGTAGCATGAAACACAATTTTTTGCCACGTTGCGTTTTATATCTCATACTTGCTTTATTAGATCAGCGCACCATGAGATGAATAAACAGTGCACACGACTGGTATGAAAAAATTCCATTACAGAAAAAATTTTGGTCTGTTTCGCAAATGGCTGTAAAATGTGGAAAGCACTGGAAACACTCAGAAATCAATCAATGTTCAGCGTTTGCCAACAGTTTCGGAAATGGAATCATTTTTAATTATTTTTCGTACAGAATAATAGCTTTTTTAAAACTCTGCTCAAATTACTTTTGTCACTTTACATATCTGCTGCTGGTAAGAGAAACAAAGGTTACATGAAAACTCAATCTTTGGCCTCCGTCTTTGTCTTTGCATGTCATCTTTTCATTGGACATTGAAACACTCAAAACATTCTTTATTCACTTTTATAAACATCCTCACAGTGCGCTTCATTCAAATCTTCGGACAATTTGTATGCCAATTTTTCAGTAAATTGCGTTTATAGACTACTCTTGAGCATGTAGTTCTGCAAGCTTCATTTTTTTCGGTTTCTTCACTGCATTTAAATATTTTCGGTACAGAAAAAAAATTCTACATATCATGCACATTTTTCAAAAACAATTAGATAGCTTTCGGCGTTTACCGATAAGCTTTATTGTTCTATTTAATACATTCGTCGAAAAAAACGATAAGCAGCATTACGCAAAATCACCATCTGTGCTTAAGAATACACAGCAAAGTTTGAGTTGAGCATTTCATGAAAACGGTGCTGTTTGGTTAAAAATGCACAGTCTTCATAATTTTCTAGAATTTAACCGTAGCAATCTAACGAACTTGTGAAGACTCCGACCTGTTAGTTTCCATCTTTACCGGTGCTTTCTTCTTAGACCTTCAATGTATTGTGGCGAGCGCATTCATCCTTCGCTTGGCTGAAGGCTTCCGACACCGTAGTAATCAATGTAGCCCCAAAAATCTTTATCTGTAAGTGTATAAACCCTGCTCAGGCCACCTAAGGCAACCTGAGGCAAACCTGAGGCAAATTCAGTTGAGTGTTTCAAAGATCTAAAAAGCTTTTATTAAAAACATTTCCACAGTAATTGACTTTTTTGAAGAGTTCTTTCAGGTAGTACTGCCCAAATCTGCATAGGTTTTGTAGTTTTTGTGCAAGGGGGGTGTTTGTATTGATTTGGCAGTGGCCACTTCCTGAGTGACAAAATTCCAAACCTCACTGATGTAACCGGAGCTATATTTGGCGTAAACAAAGTGAAACCGATCTCTGTCAGGTAACAATGGGCATTTTTGGCGAAAACAAATTTGACACGTAGATCAAGGACCAAGCTCTGTAAATGCGATTCTCAAGGGAGTTCGTCCTCAAAATATGCTGCTTCGACCGCCTGATTCATGATAAGCTTCTTTTGATATTATTCAGACCTGCCAAAACTTTAAAACATCGTCGTCTCACGAGACGATGCATTTCCTGAAACAGATTTTTGGTAAGGGGTTGGGCATTTCGTAGGGTCTTCGAAGTACTCAGCACAGTTTTCTTTCTTCTTCTTTCGAGCCAGTTGTTCTAACCACTGCTTGGCCGCACTAGATCTCGAGGCAGGAGTTGAGCAGCCATTCGATTGTCTCATCGTCCAGAACTGTCAGGTCGTGCAGTCCATGAGGAGGTCGATGGATTGGACATTGGAGGACAACATGGGCGACCGTTTGTTCTTCTGCGCCACACTCACAGGTCGCAGAGGAGGCCATACTCCATTTGTACAAGCAGGAGCTGAAACGTCCAACACCAGTGCGAAGGTGGCTAAGCCAGACCCAGGCTCTTCTTGGGAGGGTCACTCCGGGGTGGGTGGGTGCTGGTGTCGGGGATGAAAATGCGGAGTCTTGTGGGGTTGTCCGACCGCTCCGAATTCCATTGGTGATACGCCCAGTGCGCCGCATGTACGTGGTTGTTGTCAGATAAACTGACGAGATGTTGTGGGCGGGTACAAATGGATGTCTCCATTTGAGGCGCCACGCATTTGCACTCGATGGACGGGTAAGCGTTGAGTGCAGCAGGTGTCCAGGCTCTATGGCACGGCGTGCTAGAGGCAGTGTGGCTCCACTGCGACGAAGCTCAGCAGGTTGGATGCCTGCGAGGATTGGAAGGTTGTCCGCAGGCATTCAGTCACAATTCGCAAGGCGTCGTTAATGGCGGTGACGATGAGGCGTGTATGAACACTTCGGCATCATAGGGGAACGCAGTACTCTGCAATTGAGTGCACCGGGGCTAGGTTGGCTGTTCGCGGAGTTGTTGCTCCAGCACGTCACCCGGCGCCATCAAGCCTCCTCTTGAGCGCGACGTGTGATGTCAGCTTCTTGCGAAGTGACTCAAGGTGTTGGCGATACGTGAGCGACCTGTCCAAGGTTACTCCGAGTATTTGGGATTGAAGCACATGGGCAGGGATTCGTTGTTGAAGTTGNCTTTCAGCTCACGTTTAGCTTCCTTGTTGTTGAGGTGGAAGGCTGCCGACACCGTTTTTGTAGTGCTGAGCTTTAGCTTCNNNGTCTGGAGGTATTCACCTACGGTTGCCATGTCCTTGGTCAGTGCCGCTTCCACTGCCTGCCAGTTCCATCAACATGCATGATTGCTAGATCGTCGGCATATGCATGCTTTCTGGAGACGGTGGTTGGCAGGTCACAGATGTAGATGTTGAAGAGAGGGGGTGCCAGGACAGATCCCTGTGGGACGCCGTTCTTGAGGCGTCGTAACCTGCTCCGTTTGCCGTTGCCGGTGGTAAGGGTGAAGCTGCGGTTGCCAACTATCTTCATGATGCTGCGGACCATGTGTCTGTAAGGTATCAATCACAGTAGTTTGCAGGTGAGGCCGCGGTGCCATGCAGTGTCGTAGGCTGCTGTGAGGTCGACAAACACAGCTCCGGCCTCATTCATAGCCGAAGAGCTATCCTCGACATCTTGTGTCAGAAGTGTGACCTGATCTACGGTCGACCTCCCGGGTCGAAGTCCCCATGTTCCTACGGGTGCAGTGGGTTGATGATTGGTTCGACACAAGCGCAGATGAGTCTCTCGATGATTCTTGAAAGGGACACACAGCAGGGATATAAGGCGATAGCTCTTTGGGTCTTCCAATGGCTTTTCCGGCTTAGGGATCGGAACTATTAGTGCTCTTCTCCAGATCTTTGGAATTTTGAGTTGGCGCATGCAGGAAGTGAGGAAATCACAAAACCAAGATTTGAGAGCCGACCCACCCAGTGTGGAATATAAACTCCGGAAAAGAGAATCCAGACCCGGAGATTTTCCTGGCTTCAGTGGCCTGAGGGCAGCAGAAAGCTCCTCTGGCGTGAAGGGGCCAGAGATACTGTTTCCTTCAGGTGTTGGGACCTTCCATGGGTCGGACAGCTCTTTGTTGTTGAGCCTGGTGGACTCGGGGGGGATGACAGGTGCCTTCACGTGGCTCTCCCCGTTGGGTATTTTTTGAAATGCTGACTAAACCTATCGCTACGACAGCAGCCCCTGCTGCCCGTGGTGGATGTGTGGTTTCTTTTCCAGGCATGTGCCGCTTACTTCCTGTGACCTGGAACCCACGTAAAAACAAATTCTCGTCCAGCCTTAATTGCGAGGTTTGAGCGAAGGAATGCGATGTTGTTGAATATGTGTTTTTTCCGGCAGATGATAGCAATTGTCTGTAATGCGCTAAGACAGTCAGTGCTGACCACAGCCGCATTGCGCTATTGCGTGCGGCAAAGCAATCACTAAATACCAAGGACGTGGCAGGGTTGCCAAATGAAAATTTCAATAAAAAGCCAAGCCACACGGTGCTGTAGAGAGGCCAGAAAAAGGCCAAACCGTTTATTTAAACGCCACAAAAAGCCCAACGTTGTGGTATTGCTATTCATTTGTCACAAAAAAACGCCTAAATTACAGGAATATAACTGAAAATTTCTTCGAAATTGAGATTCATCTCACATGAAAGTCATCTCCCATTCACTCCTGTGCTTCGATCAGAATGACAGAAGCGATTCTACTTCCTCGACGTCATTGTCGCATTTCAACCGCGGAGCCGCAGACCTGTCTGCAAGCGTTGGACTGCTTGTGCTAAGTGCTTGCAACACACTACACAGTGCACGCATTCCCAGTGATCACGCAAAAATTTACTTCGAATCTCGCATCACTTAAGTTTTAAAACCAGAACGCAGGCATCGGTCTGATAATGCAATGACGTAGTTGCCCGGGACCGATTATAAAAGTGCCGCCCTTTCCACCCCTCAAATTTGCTTACAAGAATTTAAAAAGAAAATCTTGTTCCTCCTTAGAAAAGATATAAAGAATATTAAAGCATCTCGGACATCAGAATCAAACACACACAAACTGAAATAGATCTCGTTTTTCGATCTCGATTATCTTCCTTGTTCTATTTGTTCGCCACCTTCCTCATTTACTCTTCCTACTTTTTCTTCCTTCCTTATTTATGCATCATAGACCCAGAATCTTTCGCTAAATTTTCTTCCCTGTTGGTTTTCAGTCTGCGGTTAGACGCACCACTTAGCTTTAATAGTTTATCATATTAGATAAACTATGCTAGGGATGGGTTCAAGTGAGTAATTACTTAATTACTTACTTGAAAGCCTTTACTAATTACCGTACTTGATTAAGTATTACTTGATATTTCAAGTAAAATTGTTTTTAGAAAAGTTCAGATTTTAGAAGCCACGTGTGTTGCTGTAAACGCGATATCACACATGACAAGTATCACCGCACATAAAATAAGCCATTGAGGCGAATAGATTTCTTGCCTGTGCAACGCGATTTGTGAGTCGCGATTGTTGATTGTCGTCGTGATTTCCCTTTGGAGCTAGATGCTCATCCCATTAAATTGATTTGAGGCCAACAGTTGCGAATTTTCTTTGAACCGCCTATTATGTAATTTGAAAACAGCAATGATTTTGATGCACTTGCAATCTTTTAAGTCCAAATGTCGATTTTCCTGATTTCTTGAATTACTTAAGTAATACGTTAGAAATTATTTATTACTTAAACAAGTTGGTGTTGAAACAGCATTTGGTGTGGTATCACTGATTCTGATATTTTATATATTCTATTTCTAGCTTCGACAAAATGAATTTTAGCATTTTGCAGTTTCTGGGACCGCGAAAGATTCTGCTTCTGCGCGACCTTTCACCCCGCGTGATAAAACTGTCTTGAAACAATGAGAGTTTAACAGCTACACGTGTGAGAGACCACAGCACAGCCATGATTTGTTTCGTACAGAAATGTAACCGGCTGTGATCGTGATGTGACGTTGGTTGTCACGTATTCAGAAACAGACAGCATAAAATTTGAAGATGTAAGTATAATGTTAGAAAGTTACATTTTCAGGCCAAATCTCTGCGAAGTTTTTGCCTAAGACAAAGCAGTACTATTTTGGAGACTTAGTTTCAGGATGGGCAATTTTGCAAAAGGCTGTCTTCAACCATAAGTGAAAAGGGTTTCACTCACGGTCTACGACAGTTCGGCGACGGGACGTTTCGGCGATGGTGGTCGCAAATGTATTATGCGAAAAAAATGTGTGTTTTTGAAATACGTTGAAGGTTAGTTTACAAAGCATGATTGCTTCATAAGTGTTTTTGTTTTCATCCTGATGGTTGCCAGTGGCCAGTGTAGTTTCTCGTCTGTCAGGATTTTGGAAGAACTTAGTGCGACCGTGACCACGTGTGTAAAGAAATATGGCTTGTGACGTTTGTTTTTGCTGGCATGAGGCGTTTGTGAGTTTACACAAAAGTTA
>JGI24021J15306_10011341_pt1 | contig 11072 bp, 4 predicted proteins | sample Ectturendosymbi1_FD_15306 | JGI IMG/M metagenome (IMG submission 15306)
CCACATCAGGAACAGACTCATGCTGACAAGCTTGGCCTGTCGGTGTCCAATTAGCAGATTAAGAGAGGGAATGGGATTACATTACGGTGTAGAGATTACACCATAAATAGACAGACTCGGAGTCATGGCACGGAAGGCTGAAAAGATGCTCCTGAAGCTAATGAATGAATGATTGTACAATGCGCAACTTTTTCCAAAAGTCTGAATCCTCGAAACATCGGTAAAACCGTTTCGGATATCCAGATCCGTATCCGGTTCCCGTTTGAAAGCAGTTTTTGGATATCCGCATCCGGTTCCAAACTCACTATCCTGCCGGATATCCAACCGGCAAACCGGATAGTGATCATCTCTGCAGCACAGACTCTTGCTACTGCCGAAATGGAAAAGTGACTACGGATCCGGGTCCGGCTTTTCACAAATTTTTGACTTCGGGTCCGTATCCGGGTCTTAAAGAAAAACGCAGAATCCCGCCGGAGTCGACTCCGGTAATCCGGATCCGGTTCCACCTCTGCGGGCCGCTCGTTCAACCTCAGCGGCCCGCCCAAAATCCGGGCCATTAGCGGCCCGTGCCATCTCTACCATGGTAATGTCAAAATATAAAGTCTTAGCTAGTGTTATTTCGAAAAATGCTATTTTCTTTTTTTATCTGAACTCAAAAAAATCGGAGTCCGCACACCCCTGCTAAGCAGATCTCAATCCGAGTCCATTTTTTATTACATAACAAAATGCTCTTATTATGTAACACGTTTTGCTGAGTCACGTTTCAGGCTTCCAGCTTTGAAGTGATACCAGGGATGGCAAACGGTTCAATCAATTTGGATATATCCTGAAGTTTCATGACAGAAGGAGGCATCACCACTTATGTTTGAATAGCGAAGTCGTTTTTTACACAGCTTTGGCAAGCGTACCGCATTATCACCAAGGACGACGGTCAGCGTTAATCATGGTAAGTTCTCAAACGCCATGACAACGTTATTATTCACTCGGAGGTTATTATTGTGGTACTGTGGAAATGCACCAAGACGTAATTTGATTCAGAGGCAAGCGATTTCTGCTGGAAGTTATTATGTAAATATTTCTAAAGTGAGTGTTTGCCCTTTGAGTGTGTACTGTGAACTGCACAAAACATTTTTGTACAAGTAAACTCTTTTAAGTTGTCACTGTATGTCAGCTTGCTGTGTTATCTAGTAATTGTCATTGTGCATCTGCATGAGCTAAAAATAGAGTGATTAGCCCGAAATGATTAGGCTACAAATTAGTCTTTTGGTCAAGGCAGGCGTACACTTAAATAAGCAAAGACAGAGGTTGGGTGATGAAGGCTAGTGTAATGTATAGAAATCTTCTTTATTCTGCTGTTAGCTGTTACGTTAGCCTAATGTCTGCAGCAAAAGTTGTACACTAGCTGGGTCTAATCTAATGAAGTACAAGTAGATTATATATGAGGTATTATTGAAAAGTAATAGTAGTCTACATTCTAAGAAAATGAAAATTTGCAAGCCGGCCAGTAGCTAACATAGATTATAGGTCTATATACTGTGCAGACTATACTGTACCTGGTTGTTGCTACAGTCTGCACTCCATAGTGACAGTGTTGCAACGGTTATTACAAAATATTTTGTAATGTAAGTTAGACCAGTGTAATCCTAGGTATTTTATGTAGTATAAGTAAATAAATTTAAAGATTTTGCCTGTATTGTCTCATATTAAAAAGCGATTATGCATTTTTACCTTTTTATTATTTGTTTAATTAAATCCATGCTCATGGTCCATATTATATAAGGGTTAGTCAATGGACACAAGGATACAAAAACAAAAAATGGTTAGACCAGCATTTCTCAAATGGGCCCTCGGCACCACTTGGGAACTACGGAGCGGCTTTTACTTGGTAGCTTTGCTGTAATATTGCATAACCCAAGTGTCACAATATGTTAGGTATTTGCCAGTTAAACTTAGAAGGGGGATACAGCTCATGAAAGTTTGAGAACCACTGAGTTAGATGCAACATGATAAGGTAGGTGTTCTGTGCTTAACTACAATGATCAGAGATAAGAAAACAGATAGTAAAGGGCAACAGGCAATTGAAGTGAGAAGAAAAGGATAACACTAAGTAATTGGAGGGCCGGGTGGGCTGGAGGGCTGTGTTTCCAAATGAAAAACGCGAACTTTTAATGGGCTGGCAGGCTGCACAGAAGACAGAAGGGGCAGCCCTCTGGCCCACCCTTTTCTGCAGTCCAGCTTACTGTGCAACCCACCTTAATATGCAGCCCACTGGCCCGTCCTGTAGTGCAGCCTGCCGGCCCCCCTACTGTGCAGCTCGCCAGCCCACGGAAAATTCATGTTTTTCATTTGGCAACATGGCCCTCTAGCCCGCTGGCCCTCCAATAGTGTTATCCGAAGAAAAAGCTAAATTTAGATGCACATTATTGAACAAAGGAAACAAATAATATGTTTCTTTTCGATGCTTCAAATGTCCTAACAAAATAGCTTGATGTGGGGGATTAACTTGATACGGGTGAACAGGTTACAGTAAACACAGTCACAGTGCATTAAATTCAACTGTAGCTTTATTAATGTTGTATGCTTTTAGTGACAGTAGTTGTAGGTCCGAGGAGACAATGATAAAGGCTCAAGAAATCTAGTAGCTGTGGTCCTTGTACACTCTAAGACCAGACATCGTGCAATTGATGACATTTGTTTTTCATCGACTTGCATAAGCTCAAACGGAGAGCAAACAGAAAGGCTTGAGATGTTTCGAAAAATGAAAAATAAAGACACTGGCTCTCACATGCTTATATGTATTCATTGACTCTCACCCATGACTCTCAAGCATGTTGCGTGAGTTGAAGTTTGTGTCTTAAAAAGGCACATTGCGCCACCATGAAATGTGCATTCGATAACTGCAATCCATACTTAAACTACGCTGCAGGTCGAAACAAGGTCCGCTACATGCTGACACAGCAAACTTTCAACTTGCCCGATTATGAAATTGTTGAAAATATAAGTTTTTGTTTTTGATGATTAATGTTTGAAAAAATCATACAAAGAGTCCTTTCAAACAAACATTTGACTTCTTGAAGCAAGCAATTAAAGGAACTAGAATGTTGTATTTAAATAATGCTATCATCAACAAATCTTAATTCATTTTAAAGGTTTTCTAGAATTTGATCAAAACCATGAAATGCTTTTATGAATTAAGTACACCATCTGATTTTTTAGCATGTTTACTTTATAACCTGATGTCTTCATTTCTTCCCACCGCCAGATCCCTGTTTGACGATGAGTGAATGCAGTAATAGCTGGTGCTCTCTTTTAATATTTCTCCTTTCTCAGTCCTAACTGTGTTTAAACGTTTGTAATGTGTTATGACAAGGATTGCAGAGTCAGAGTCGCAAGGTGTTGGAGGTTTTTGGGTGGAATCAAATTTCTAGTAACAAGGAGTCTGATGTTTGTCCAATTGGATCATTTTTTACATCACATTCCTAAGTTGAGAATTCCTGTGGTACAATTTCTTTTGAAACATTTGTTTAAACAGAGAATTCTTGCTTTGTATCACAGTTTCTATTGATTGCTAATTGCTAAAAAGTTATTGACCCAACCAAACTTCGTTCATGTTATGTTGTGGAGTCGGAAATTTTGGAAAGGTTGGAGTCAAAGTCAGAAATTTTGAAAAGGTCGGAGTTGGAGTTGGACATTTTACCTCCAACTCTACTGCCCTACTTATGACTAATCATTTTTGTGTTATTGTGTTATTCAATTATCATTACGATATGGCCATGGGCCTGAATCAAACATGCAAATAGACAAATATAATATGAAATGAAGCAAGAAGTGAGAGATTTTTAAAATTCTGGATTACAAAAACATAGTCTAATCATTAGTTTTTAGCTAAACGCAAGTTTTGAAAATTACATAACCAGTGGTGAGTCCTCAAACCTGTGAGGAAAAGGCTTAAGAACATCTTGATCAGGGTTTGATTTTCTCAGTTGTTAAAAACTGTTTTGTGGTATGTTTATTCCAGAACACACTAATCAGCTTCATTTAAAATAAAAACTGTTGATCAGGTTATTTTGTGGAATTTTTAGACAATACAATAAGTAATTTTCTATCAGATCTTAATTGATGGTTCATATTGTTTAATGACGATCCATGATCACTTTAGATGTAGACAAATTAACTTGAGGTTGAAATCTTTTGGATAGTCAGCACAGTTGTCAAATGGGTGATGGGTCGCAACTAGTATCTATGGAGGTAAATATGTGTTGTTCAGAACCACTAACAGCTAGGCATGGCAAAAAGTGTAAATCTAGCTGAATTGAAAATCTGTCCAGTTGTTACTGCGCAACTATTTCAGATTCAAGCAGACAATATTTTTGCAGCTGTTCATATTGCAATGCTGAGAATTTAACTGTTGACAGACAAAATGTGGCACAACTATGTTAAATAGGCCTGAGTTTGCTGGTAATGATGGAGAAAGCTATTTGGTGCAACATCCCTACAAAAAATACATGGCTGCAGTTAAAAGAAAAGAGTAAGAAAATGGAACAATCAATTGCAACATGCTCAAATTGTGTAGAGTCTTTGAAAACAAAAATCATATAAAGAAAGACACGTGTGTCTATATAGATGTATATATATATATACAAATTTCTATATATAACAAAGTAAAACAAAAGCTACACTATGTAATTCAAATACGTGTTAGCTAACTTTAGTGTTAAGAATGCATCTGTAACCCTATGGTTCTGTCTTCAATGCAGTTGCAAAAAGTGTCTGTAACCCTGTGATTCCGCCAGCTTCAATGCCTTGTACNACATTCTGTTTTTATCGACCTGCGTTCTGCAGAGTATGTGTGTTCATACTATGGACTTCGTGTCTGCTCACAAACAAATAGATTAATTAAAATAACTGAAGGTAAATTGAACAAANCTTTTATTTCAAGTATGTATCAAATTAGTAGCCCTACGCATTAGTAGCTCGCAGTTTCCAAAAGGTTGGTNACCCCTGTTTTAGATGTAGTCAAAACCAATTCAGTAAGCATGTTTTTATATTCCTGCAGAGGTTTTGGGTGAGTTTTGTTTTGAGATAGTAATAGGTCTAATCTACTTTAGGATAGTCTTGCTATTTTCATAGCATGCAAGCTTGGTTGAGAAAGATTGGGATGGATACTTGCTTTTTTAAGACTCAGTGGCACATTGGGCTATATTTTACAATTCTAGTGGTTAATTTTTGACACATTGGTTATTTCATGTAGCTTTGTGAATATGACTAGCAAAAACTTGGATCGGTCTTCTTTTGGTCATGATTTTGCTTTAATTTAATCTAGTAAGGATTACACCAAGAAAATTTGCCAAGAAAAAATTGCTTTTTCCACTTTAAATTAAATCATTCATGCTTGGAGGTTATGTAGTATTAAATGTAGTGCAGTCAGACCTTGTTTGCCCGAACTCTGATTAACCAGAATCCCCACTATCTGACATAAAACTGCTGGAGGGGATTTCTCCCCATACATTTCATCCCTTTAATCCAGAAACTGCGCTTTCTGACTCCAACACAGATATTATGAAAGGATATGTTAAATCAATAGAAAAAAAATGCTAAACTGGATTACACCAAATTTTATTTAGTTGTTTATTAAACCATAATGGAAGTGTGAAAGTCAGTTTTCTATGTGCCTTGAAGGTTACACTTGCTGAACTTGCAAGATACACTTAGATCTCTTGTACAGTTCTTCTTCACGTTTAATCTCATTCTGAATGCATACTAGCTTACATATATGGATCTGCTAATAAACTTTTTGCCATAACCAAATGTATTTTGTTCTAAAAAGCATACTGTGCTTCACATTCTGTTTGAAAGCAAAGGATGAGGATAACTTCTGCATTTGCAAAATAGGGCATGTCCTCTGAATTGCATCCACAGAGACTGATTCAATGTTGTGAAAGGATCCATTTTAATAGATGGTGTAGTTTTGTTTTGTTCATTTATAGCTGTTAGTTGACTTTTTACTTTCGTTCAGAAAGACTGAAATTATTAAGTTTCAAAACTTTAACTTGAGTTTGTCACTCCTAAAGCAGTAAATTGGTAAAAACTACCCTACAAAAGTTTACATCTCTGACAGTATTTACTAAGTTCATCTGTTTCATCCCTTTGTGTAGTGTACACTTGGTGCCTATAAAAAGAGCTGTATCCTCTTCCAACTTCAGAAATCATGACTTTATGTGAAGGTGATTTTTTTTCTGGAAAATGATAAACTAGTTGACTCTGCCAAACTTCAGTTGATCACTTTTCATGTAAACCTTACTGTTGCTAAGCAATAAGAGCTGATCTGGAAAACAAGGTTTTACTCTCGCAAGGCGTCTAACAAAGACTTATTTTAAACTTTTGCCCTTTTTGTTTCGAAGGGAAATCTTGTTTCAGCTGCTTTCCAGACAAATTATGAAGAAGCGGCGTGGGCTTTAGCCGAGCAGCAACCTGAGGTAAGATAAATATAGCAAAAACCTTTCGAAATTGAACAGCAATAATTGCATGCATTGTTTTTTTACCGAAACGTGTGTTTTTGAATTTTAAGAGCAAACGTCAATTTATTCTTATGCTGAATTACGGGAATGACCGATTCATTAACTTCCGCATGGGGAGGCCAGGTGCTCTTGGTTTGAGCTGGGATTAAAGTAGGTTGAAACACCAATACTGATACCGGGAAAGGAAACAACAGTTCTCTTACGTGGTATGAACTTTGATTTGTCACAGTGCATTGTGATGTAACTCATAGTTNATGATTTAATTAATTATCGAACAAAATATAAGGTAGTTCGTTGAAGAATGCACTGATTATTGGATCCGTTGTATATGTTACTTAGTTTAACCTTGTTAGGTAAAACATGTTTATAACCACAGCAATGTGATTCCGGAGTACAATCTATTCTTAGCTGTTAGCACGGTTGCGCGCTCCACTTTAACTTTGGTTATCTTTGGTGGGTTGAAGATAGTAGCTTGTTGCGCTCATTGGGTGTTTTTATGGCATCCCATGTCTTGAACGGTTGGGATTGCTGAAATGTGCAGCTTTTTAAAGACTGACATTTAAGAATTGCTGGGCAGTATGGAATGCAAGTTTTAGTAAGACCGTGGAGATGCATTGGTTTTTACAGCCGCCTATTCCTGGCCTTGTGAAAGTATCAAATCAAACGGTATTGTATCGCTAATGAGGTAGCTTGATACTTTTAAATGCAAAATTGTTTCTTGACATTTACTTCGCCATCAATTGCCAGCTTATCAAACAAAAATATGCTCGAGTCTGTAAAAACATACTCAATTAACAAGCAAGTAAGTCTGTTTTACACTACAACCATTGCGAGCAAAATTGCTAGTTTGAAACGAATCGAAAGCCTAGGCTGCTTTCGTGAATGCATTTAATCTCAAGCCCAAGGTTTTCTGTCGTTTTGCTCATTTCTGATGTGTGTGTTTTGTCTCTAAAGAGTTAACTGGTAAGATCATTCCATCTGGAAGTGGTGTTCCACTGGTTGCTTGCATTTTTCCTTTTACCTTGATTTCAGTTCTTGTACTTACGTCATGAGGCTGGGCAGTTTGCTGAAATTAGTATCCGTTTCTCTAAGTATGTTAATTTGCTAACGAAAACCTCGCTGACACGAACCCTAACGCCTGGCGATATTAAGCATGTCAAAACCTAAGATTTGCCCACGAGGTAAGTCAAAGTCACTTACTTACTTACGGTATGTGGCAGGAAAAGAGAACAGTGAGTAAAAACAGTGTGCCGTACTTAGAAATTGATTTCAGCATGGTCGTTGGAGCGATTAAAGCATATTTAGAATTGGGCAATAATTAAACGCGATAACATCTGACGTCTGATGAAAACTACGGCAGTGTTGATCCAAGTTGCTTGAGCCCGATGTGTTTCTTTCCGAACTGCTGCACTTCGCTCAAAACCACCCCTTTAGTGATTGTTGACAATTGCTCAATTTCCTAATCGTGATCGTTCAATATCACGCCTGTTGTGGGAAGCATTTGAAAAGCGTCACCCTCCTCGTTGCCAGTTGTTGATGTTGTGGATTGTATTGTGCTGCAAAGCTACAAAGCTTTTGCGGCGCCAGGCAATTTCCTGAAGCAGAGCGATTTTGGGTAACAGTTGCGTAACCCGGCTGTGCTTGCACAAGATGCCATTGCCGAAAACCTTTGCTGCGGCATGAGGAAACGTTGATTGCTTCCAGTTGGTTTCGCCAGCAATATAATCGAATTGTTCTGTGCTGGTAAACTGTCCGGAAAAACGGTTTTGAGTTATGGTTTGCCTTCGACAGTGATATTTTTGCAACCCGTCTGAGATTGGGATTTGTATGTTTGACATTTCTAGAAGGTCACTCTGTCACTACCGTGGTTTCATCTCGGTTCTTTCATCGTTATTTCTGGTTAACTCCCCGGGCGAAAGTGAGAGTGAGGAAAAGTGTGGCGTTTTCGTTTGCCATCTTACTAAAATGGATCTTGCGCAAGTTTCAGTAACTTAGTGGTGCGATTCCCACGCAAATCGTATTTTCTGTTTCTTTTTCTGCGTTCATCATAGCACTGCATTAGGTTTCGCCGTCGGTGGATCTGTAATATTTCATTCCGGTTGTTGCGAACTTCCTGAGTCAGATTTATTTGCGTTTTCAGGCTGTTCTTACTTTCATGTCAGTCAAAACCTATATAGCCGCTGTGTATTGAAACGGCGATGCGGTAATATGTCCGAGCTTCGTGCGTCGGTTCAAGCGAAATAAGAGTGCTGGTTGGCAGCACAATAACAGGGTGTGGTAAGCGGCCGACAGCAGTGAGCTGATGTGGGCAGGGTTTTTTAAGTTTCAACCTTTGGTGACCGTTGGCGCATTTTCAGAGAACGTAACCAGTTTATCTACAGTATGTACCGAGATGGTCGTAAAGCAAGTTTAGTGCATTTTGGTGGTGATTGTGCAGAGAGGGCCTACTGTGTTTAGAGAGGCCGCTGGATAAATTTAAGAGATCCTTTCGGTCCCTCAAAACATTTAAAAAAACACTGGGTGTGGTGTAAATAGTGAAAACACGTGAAAAAGGTGTAATTCCTTTATAGTTCGCCAGAAAAATGTGAAAACTAATTCTAAAGTTAGGACATTTATATCGAGCTTGTGAAATTTCCCGAGCCCCATTGCTTGCATGGGTACATCCTTAGCGTGGTGGTAAAGTGATGCCCTTTATGTGGGGGGAGCGTGACAACCCACGATCGCCTCTGATGACAGACTATTCTAGAATTTTTAAACTTTGCGGCAACAAATCCTGAGGAGCTTCATCTTGTGCTGAGTTTAAATGCAGGAGTGTTGACCCCAAATAAATCGTCTTCTTATTAGTGTGTTCCCGTAAATACGGTCCAGCGCTAGTCATCCTGAACCAAACTCCAATAAATGTTGTGCACACCCTGAAAAGTGCATTTTGTTTTTCAGGATAAATCGTATGAGGTGCGTCAGTACAAACCGGCTTACTGGGTAGCAATGAAGGTGAAGGGTACGTCCTACAAAGACACTGGAAGTCAAGCTTTTCGAAATCTGTTCAATTACATCACCGGACAAAATCAAAACAGTACGTACTCGAACGCACGCGCAATGCTCTAATTTACTTGCTGTGTTCATGCAGGGCCCGTTGTTTGAAAGAAGTTGTGTATTGAATTCAGTGTACAGTAAACCTCAGTTAATCCGGATTCGATTTGACCGACGATTTTATCCGGTTTAGGCGAAGCTCCGGATTGACCGAAGACGGCCGTTTCTAGCTTGACGTCATCTAAATACTGAGATATCGGTGAAAATCACTTAAATTGAACACATTTATGACCCAACAGCAGACTTTCGCTGAATCAAAACGAGTTCATTGATGTATTTACAATGGTATATCAGACTAGTAATCGCCATATCAAGGCAGTTTTGAACAATAAGTTCATAATTTTAGATTACTTGGCTGCGAAGAAATCTGGGATTTTGGACTGACGCAGATATTTCTGCGACTGGTCCGTAAGCAGTCATTCTATTTGGAAAGTAATGCCCTTCAGACATCTTACCGAGTGCAATACACTCAGGGATAAGGCTCTACACACGCACGCTCAACACTGACCAATAGACTGAAACCGTGGTGCGGCGCGCGTTGAGCGTTATGTTCAACGCGATATGCTATGCCCGTGTGTGACGCAATAATAAAGGCCTGCAATAATCATCTTTACGATTAGTCGAATGTTGCACACAGTTGCGGCCGTTGTTATAATTGTAAACGTTCGTTGGTGATCGTAACAATTTTTGTGTTGCGTCTGAAAGCTTCCGAATTTTTCAAGAAACCAGTCAGTGCACTTAATAAAAACACAACAGCGTGGAAATGCAGTAAAATCCGAATTACGAGATGTGAAAAGAGCAGATTTTGTCCGGTATTGGCGAACATCCGGATAAACCGACGATTTTTATAAAGAAAAACGTTAGAAATCATTCGTACCACAGGTTTATCGGGTTTTGGCGAAGATCCGGATTAACCTAGGTTTACTGTATTTTGAAACTAAAACAGTCCAACATTCTTCAAATGAGTCTTTCAGTCCTGGCCAAGTTATAATCGTGTGTCCTTAGTCTCGACTTTGCGATTAACGAACTTTGTGCACATAACGTTTTATTAGTCGTTGCCTTCATTAAAATACTTCTCATTATACTCTAACGCAGTGGTTCTCAAAGTGGGCGGAATCGCCCTCTTGGGGGCGATTTTGATGTGCAAGGGGGCGAAAAAAAGAAAGGGGCGATAGGGGAGCGAAACAACACAAAGGAGGCGAAAATGCTCCACCACTAATCGATCATTGAATTAACTTCAGTAGCCTACTAACTGTGACTTATTAGTTTCTTGCAAATTTTACTTTACCATGATAATTGTTGCAGGTTGTTGATAGGCTACAGCGTAGATTATTTCAGGGCTGCGGAGCCGTCGTAAAAATGACGCAGCTCCGGCACCGGAGCTCTTGGTTTTCATGAGTGTGGCTCCGGCACCGGAGCTCTTGGTTTTCATGAGTGTGGCTCCGGCACCGGAGCTCTTGGTTT
>JGI24021J15306_10011346_pt1 | contig 11070 bp, 7 predicted proteins | sample Ectturendosymbi1_FD_15306 | JGI IMG/M metagenome (IMG submission 15306)
CAAGTGGATTAGCCTACTGCCTCTAATCAGTTAAATCCGGTCCTGCGTGTAGTACTAATTTGTATGACATCAATCGCAAACCTTTCACAAGAGCCCCCTTTGAAACAGCGTAGGGCCATGCAAACGATGTAAAGTATTTGTATCAGGTTTCCTATTTTAGGGTGTGTAGATTGCAAATACAGTATGAGCAAGTACGCTATAGTATGAGGTGTTAAATTTAGACTACTCAAGTTACTCAGGTTGCATTGCCTGAACCACTTTCGGAAATAGTGCAAGTTGCCGTACGTAGCCTTTCGCCTAACGCTTTTTGGTTGATTTTGAAAGGGTGGTTTTCAGAATGTACCGTTTTTTTGTATTTTTAAAATGTACAATACAGGGTGGGCCAAAAGTGGACGTGCTCTTGATTGCTTTTTTATATTTATGGCTGAAATTTTGGGACGGTATTGACAAATACTGGATCGTTCCGCTAAGAAAATTATTCTACTTTCACCACTGCCTGCAGGCCATACTATTGTCAAGATCACTGAAAAATTTTTAAGATTACCATCTCCGTTCTTTTCATTTCTTGATTTTTCCAAGCTGCGCCATTTTTACCGGAATAGGTGTATGTCGAAGCCTTTACTAAATCATGCTTCAGCCATTCAGTGTAGAGAGATTAGGAAACACTGCCGAAATGTCAGCAGTTTTAGCGTTAGTAGCCTGGTTAAGGGGTCCGCAAGTGTCTTTCAAATATGCAGTCAGTTTGTATCTTTGTTCGCGTAGTCCCAGCGACCTTATAGTTCAAGCTTCATGACTCGGCTTATATTAACTAATCTGGAAACAGCTACACAATTTCACTTTTTTTCCAATAAAACGATTTAGTCTTAAGAACATGTACCGTGTTTGAAAACCTTGCATGATAATTTTTAACCACCAACAATAGCGCTGTCAGTGTCTGTTTTCATTACCATTTGTTTTTATCTGTAGGTATGTAGCCTACTTACAGTACTCACAAATAGCGGTCACAAGCCCATCGACAAAAATTTTTACCCGTGTTGCAGTGTATCGAGGTTTGCGCACCGATGTGCACAGCAACGTTGAATAAAAGCACAAGCCTCCCTGTGCGATATCAGTCGTGAGCAACATAACCTCTGCGATTACAGATATCCACTCATGCTTCTCAAATAATACAATCACTTGTTGCACCAGGCCATCGGTCTCCAAACTACAGTGTTCGAAGCTGTTTCATTCGGCAGCAAAGTTTATTTTATATAATGAAAAAAATACAATATCAGGGTATCTAGAACCAGTCCCGTCGCCGCGGGGGGCTTGGCCCTCCAAACTGACAAATGAAACACTGACTCCATTTAGGTTTTTGTCAATTTTTAGAATGTCAAGCACCCCCGCACAAACGCAATATCCCCCTATTGAAAACTTTCTGGCGACGGTTTTGCCTAGAACTACACGTTTATAAAAGACCGTAATGAATGTGGTCTGTTTCGAATGGCCTGTTATGAGTGGTCTATTACGTAAAAGTCTGTTTTGAAAGGGAACTGTATTGAAACACACTGAATCTTGACCGCTTTCGTAAGCCCCACAATCAACAAAATCTCTTCCAATCACTACTACAAAACACACATGCTCTACTCCTGAGGAAAACATCATGGTTAACTTGTAGCCGTCCGTCGCCTCAACGGAAGTTGAAGACGTTAAACAAGCAGTTATCACAAGCTGATGGAACTTATGAAACGAACCCGAAAACAACAGTGAAATCGAAATGAGATCAAAGTGCCGAAATCTTACTGTCATGTGCCAACACATGCCGTTGCTAAGCAACACACCTGCAAAAGTTTCTTGAGCTGCAAGTCAGGAAACAAAAGGCGAACAAAAATAGCAGGACCCGAGATCAAAGTAGAAAACAACTTGCAGACATGCGAACTTTCTCATTGACAGACCAAGAATGAAATACAACAAAACAAACACTCTGGGTATGGTGCGGTACCAAACCATTGCAGTATGAAATATAATCTGGTACCGAATCAGTGTGAAACAAGAACTTGGTGTTCTTGCGAAACCGCTATTTCTGTATAAACTGCTGTGAATCGCACTGAATTTTCAGAATGGGTTTTGGTAATCGAGAAAACGACTACCTTGCCTAGCGTTTTGCTTATTGTTCAGGTTTGTTGGTGGTCTAGAGCAGTGCTCTTCAACCTTTTTTGTTACGGTGCACCCTTACAAATATTTTGAGGAACTCATGCACCCTATTTACTTAAACACTTAAACTCTTACACCTTATTTACTGACACTTCCCCCGTGTCCCCCACTCACTTGCGCCCATGCCTGTAAGCACCCGGGTTTAAATAAGCAAGCCCCTAATTCAGTAACTCAGCTAAATGATTCAATTGATAATGACTCGTTGTCCGTTGCTTATGAATCACAAATAATCAAATAATTACAACAATTAGCTTGACATGGTCTGATGCTTACGCACCACACTTTAGAATGTGCAAAGGCAAGGTTAAATCCTGAAAGTCATTGGTTGGTTAATGGTTCATTTTTGCTAACAGAAAGTTTTGTAAAAATTACAAGTTTGTGATGCACCTTTGTCAACTCTTTCTTTGTGGTGCACCCGACGTATATTTCGGTGCACCGTGCACACTGGTTGAAGAGCGCTGGTATAGAGTTGCAACGGGAATACCTGCGGCCCATATTTTTAGGTCTGGTTTCGGAGCTAGCAAGTTGCATTTCAGGTAAGGTTTGTGGCTGTTGATACCTGCGGGGACAGGAAGCGGTGTACGATCCGAAGTTATTTTGCCAATATCAAATGTTGAAAGCATTATTTGTATCAAATGTTAACGTTTGCCAGACACGATTCATTTGGATGTAATCTGTGACGTGATTTCTATCTGGCTTGCGGAATCGAGTGGTGTAAACGATGTAGCCTACGTTTAAATCTCCTCGCACAATTTCGTAAACAACATTTTATCTACTTTTGATACTCTGAGTTGTACGTTCATTAGTAAGAAAATTCAGTACATTCTCATCTTTTACTATCATTCTCACTCTAAATCACGTTCACTTCTTTCTTACAACGAACTCACGAACGCCATTTTCATGTTTCGTTTACCTCCAGAAAATGCATGCACGGAACCATAAATATTAAGTTTGTGCTATTGTCTGTCGTTGAAAAAGAAAGGTCATGTTGAAGTTTGCTCGTAAGCACAAAAAGCTCACGAAACAGACATTAACCCCTCGGTTTTGTAAGCGCCACTTAATCTACTGGGGTATGGGACAGCTGTTGCTTTAGATGCGTTGAATTTGCGGTCACTGATATAGGGTTAACGAAACAGAGGCATTTTTGCACTTGCGGTACATAATACAGTACAGCAAACGAACGACCCAAAGTGGCACATCATAGACAGTTGCAGTTCAGCACATTAATAACCACGCTCAAAGATTCGTAAACGTCGAAATTGTCGACAAACTTTGAACAAACTGAACTTCAGGTAACAATTGATTTGCGTAAAGGACTGAGCATACACTACGAAATCGCAAAGAGCAGACACGACATGATATCTTAGCAAGGCGATGCAATCCTGCAGGGAGTAATGAAAGATTCAAGTCAAGCAATGTTTCAAGGTTAAAGGTCAAGGTTCAAGTCAAAGATTAAGTTATGTTCCGTGAATTGACTAACGAGCATCATTTTCCTTCACAGGTAATATGTCATAAAAACCGCTCCTTGCCCATGCAAACACTGCTGTAGTAATTTGCAAACAAGAGACGACACAAAAAGTGATACCAACCTGGCGTCATAACTGTTTCAAGACTTACAGATTCGTAATCTACGGCGCACCACTACTTGTGTCACGGTCAAGTTCGCCACACAGTTGCCTGGGAACCACAGCCAGTACTGTAGTAGTGACGCCGACCGCAGTTACTGAAGATCACGTTAGATGCCTTGTTTAAAGGAAGAGACGCAGGCAATATTTTCTAAGCAGAGCTTGAATTTTGTCGACGTGAAGCGGAGATACAGGCTGACCAAGTCGGTTCTGGTAGTTAATCGTAAACAAATTTTAAATTTGTGCCACTTTCATATACTGAAAACAAACAAAAAACACTGAAACCACCAGCATCCATTTTCAACTGCGATTTAGTTTAACAACAGCAGCGCACAGGACGACTGCACGCTTGAAACAATCCAGACCTAACCTCTTCCCATGCCAGGAGCCTCCTCACCTTTTCTATCACGTTATAAGTTCATCTTGACTTCCTTGCTAATTCATGGGTAAATTACAAAAAATGGTAAAGCGTTTTGCAATTTTTTTACGTGCACGTGCGTGCTAATCAGCTATACACATCTTTATTGAGACTTCAACGGCAATTAGCACGCTACAAGTAAACACTCTCTTGGCATGGCGAACTTGAGGCGGCCAGCTTGCGCCAGGAGGGAAACAACTGATCACAATCTAAAACAACATCGAAAGCCTGCATGCACCACTAATAATATCTCAAATTAAAATTTTAGACCACGAAACGATTCTGCTTACCACTGGTAGAGCTGAAGATAAATCGCTGCTGCAAATTCACATTTCAATCCAGCTGCAATAACTGCATGGAAACAAGCGAGGAGGTGGGACAGCAAAGCCTTTTGCTTTTTGCGTCCGGTCAAATTCGCCGAGCTCTTCGGGAGCACTTTGCTGTGCACTCAGCCGCGTCGTCATGTTTTTGTTGGTGGAGGAACAACAGTGAACGAGGAAGAAACATCAATAAACACAATGCAGACCGCAGTAGGGGAAAAAAGCTTGCAGGAGAAACAAGATGAGGGAAACAAATTGTCCAAAGTGTTTGCCCGAAGTGCTTTCCCAAACTTGAAACATTAACATGCAATTACGCCTAAAACTCTTATTTATTACTCTAAATACCAAGAGATGCACCGATTGCTGATACGGGCCGGAAACAACTCCACTGGTGACGCGACTGTGTGCACTCATTACAATCGAATGCGAACGAATACTTTAGACACAGCATGTTTCGAGCAAATAGCATGCAGAGTCCGAGAAAATAGGAAATTTTATCTCATCTTCATACATCGGGTATCGCTTGGCCTGGGGATATATCGTATTTTGAAAGAAATCCAACGTCGTCAGCACTTAACCAAGGTTCAATCTTCGTCTGAATCCATAACCCGTCTTCTTTCAAACTGAACATACGCAAAAAGCACATTATTGCATACGCACAACGTAAATTACATATAGAATTAGAATGTTTTCTAAACGTTTTGAACTCTATTGTCCTCGTACTTGGGAATTAAAGCTGAACATTATCAGAAACTGGGCGTCTACTTTAAAATTACATGTTTTCGAAACATTTCAGTTATTTCTAAAAGTTGCCTGACCTTAACCATAAAGCATGGGATTTAAGGACACGTAACAGGAGTGTTGGGTTTACCGTACTTTTTCCATTTCTATTTCGTGAACGTCCTTTAGCAACTCACCAAAAACGCACTGCTTGTAAGGAATTTATGCATGTTCCATATTCTGTTTCAAATACATATATGTACTAAGTAGCACACTTAACCAACTGCACTAATTACAACAGCATTAAGAAGCTAAAAGATTAATAATGAAAATCAAATCTTCGTGCTTAAAAAATACCTTTGCACAAAACCATTCAACGATTATCTCCATTTGCAAACCCATGATCACTATTTGTTAAAAACTATATATGCCAAAAACAGGAGTTCTATCACGCCGTTTACCACCAAAACGATACAGAAGACCGTGATATTCAAATTTGGCTCCGCAGCAACGTCTAGTCTTCACAGGGCTGTTGAGCAGACGTGATAATTTTGTCAAAAACAACTAGTGAAAGCGCCTCCAGCCACAGTCTCGAGATACGTATTCGTGAGTCTTATCTTGACCTCGAATGACACAAGCCTCGGCCTCGAACCCTCCGTCCACGACTTGAAATGCAGGAGGAAAAAGTTTGGCGAAGCCCAGATAATTTCGTTTCTAGTTTCGAACTTTTTAACACTGTCCCGGTCAGGTACGTCGAAACGATTCTCGAAAGTGCAGTCTTGGGCACGACACTAACATTTACTCAAGCATTTGGTATTTAAAACATCAAAAAAACAGAAAAATGTTTGGCGACCTAGGTTGTTGTCACCGACATGTTCAGCAGAAGAAATCGGGTTCAGTGATGATGAATAATGGACTTTTGCAAAAAAAAACAGTTCAACCCATTTCAGAATGCGAAATGGGAACTTCGTATGAAACAATCTGAAGTATGAACTTACTTTCACTGTTGTTTTTTGTTTACTTCCACTGATTTGTTCAAGCAAACCAACAAGTTGTTGTTCAGACATCTAAGCAGCAACAAAGAACGATTAATTTTGTTGCATCTTACTGAAAATACAGGTAAAAATAGCACGAAATTATGTAAAGCGATCAACACACCACCAAGTATGGAAGAAAGTAGAATTTAAACAACAAGCTTTGTGTGCATGCACAAGGTGTCACCCACATCACCTTTTCAGCAATTTGACCTCGCTGCGCCATTTGAATCAACATGCCTTCTATTTGCTTGGCCTTGTCAGGTTTTACAAGAGCAATGCTGTTCACTGCAATAAACATGAAGAACAATCACCGTATACACATACAAGCAATACCCAATGCATCTCTAAACCAAAAAACGTTTATAAATGTTCTTCTTCATTAATTCTTTGACTTACATCTTGCTCGAGCATTTTGATCCAGGATTTGAGAAAGCATACTGTTCATCATTTCTTGTTGCCTATGACATCATTTGAGGTAAATTCATTGTGTTCAAACCAGTAACATGCATTATTTTTATGACAAAAGCAAATTTACCTTTCTTGGGCTTGTTGTTGCTTTTTTTGTTGTTCAGGATCAGCAGCCTATCAAAAACATGCAAAACCGTGCAACAACACAATAATGATGAACAGCACATAACTACCAATCATTAATTTTTTACCTCTAATAGCAAGCTTAGCACAGGCATAAACCAAAACTGACAAAGTCGAACTTGACCCATCAAAATGAACACAACAGAGTAAAAAATAAAACAAACTAGAAAATTCAAATACTACTTGAACTGAGATAACTCATNATGATTGCAATAAGTACTAGAGAGTGTTTACATAAAGTAGTCTTTCAGATATCACACAAAACTTTTTAACAAAATTTTCTTTAGCTATAGAATGACCTTCAACAGGTCAATTTCATTATACTCGCTTTGTGTACTCATTTTGGGAATGTCATGAGTAGTCAGCTTGCTCCTGGATCACATGGGTATTTTTGCAGCAAAAGCTGTACTGATGGCAAGACAATGCTAGCACCACACATGAACCGTTTCCTTGCACCTGCCACTATCATCAAGTAAAATGCTGGACAGGCTGCAATTATAGTTTTTCAAGTCTTCATATGACCCGACTGGGAAATGAACCCAGCGTACCAGCTTTGGTGGCAAGTGCGCAACTAACGACATTATTCAGTTGGTAGACCACTTAACCATAGAATAACTTTCAACGCACAAATTTATATTTAACAGGAATGAACAACTACATGAAGTTTGAAGTAAATCTGAAGCTATAAGCTGTTAAAAGCTATGAAAAACCTCACCCCATACTGTTGCTGAAGCTCTTGCATGCGCTTTGCCCGTAATGCTGCAAGCCCATCTTGATCCATAGTTTAAATGTTTTAGGCTTATGGTAACAGTTACAAACAGTTGGATAACACACTAGAAATCTTTCCTGTGCAAAAAGCAAATGGTAACATAATATGATTTTATGAACCCTTTCTAGTAATTCCAACTTAAAAAGTTGTATTGCAAGTTCAACTTCATTTCTGTATTTCAGTGAATAAGAACTGCAATTTCAAGCATCTTCTGCAACATTTGCATACACAAAAATGATAAACTAAAAACTGTCCGAATCTTCAAGTTCATTGAATTAATTTGGTGTATTATATCTATATATGAAATACAGGTCATCTTGTTTCTCAAAGTAGCCTTGAAGCAGTTACTGTTAGTTATAATTTGACTGTAAATCCAAATCCATCACACAATTGGAGTGACTACAATATATATTTGTTTTTTGCAAGTATGAGATATTCCTTGCATTTATATTGCCCAAGCTTAAAATGCTCAATTCAACATTTTAATTAACACACACTAGTAAACATGCCCAGAATTTGTACAAAAAAATCAGTCTGTTTAGTCTTTAAAAGTCATGCAAATGCATGAGATCTCATGGACAATTGCTACAGAATCTAAACTGGCTTTATGCAATCACACATTTTGAAATAAAACATTGTAGCTCAACTGAGTGGTTTTTCAAGCTGCTCAACAGCCGTGTGAGGTCATTACTATGTTGTGTGAGAGAGAGAGAGAGTTTATTGGCACAAACATTAAACAATTTCATGCAAAAATAAAGGCGCTGGGACACCGAAAAAAACCTGCAAAACAGGTTGTCTCTCATCGGGCGCCCCTCGAAAGTTTCATAAATTTCTATCATGGTTGTTGTTGATTCTAAGTCTCAGACAGTGTTAAGGTTTGACTGGCTTTGCAAGTTGCAATTTTGAAGATCAATCAGAATCTTTTTTGCTGCTCAGATATTATTCTTTCATGCACTTTTTTAACACAAAAAACGTTTGGCATGGATTGTTAAAATCAATTACTCTTTAATTTTTCCACTAACCTTTCCAGGTCTTTTTATACTAGCATGTAATGCTCAACACACAAACTGTTATTTGCTTATAATAAGCCATTAGTTAAGATGTATTTTTATACAAATTCAAACATTTTGGCAACTTAAACAAAACTTTATCTGAGTTATAATTTGAAAGTTCAGAATGTCTTTTGTTTAACAACTTATATGGCATGGTGACACATCTTCAATAACTTTGAAATGGCTTTACTGCCATTGTTTGAAAATCACTCTTTTATGCTTTTGTTGCCCTAACACAATGCAACTGTAAACAGTTTGGTGTTCTTCTCTGTCTCAAATAGTGTAAACAACCTACTCCATCAAATGCTTTTCTGAATGACTGTACTTGTACAGTATTCTGAACCAAGTCGAATATCTTGGTGTATTGCTAAATGCCTCACGGAAGGATAATATCATTCCAGAAACAAGTGAAACCGCTGTACTGTGCACCATACAAGCTCAGAGGCACACATTTGCTCAGTGCTCACCTGCAGTAAAAACACTATTTTGTGCCTACTGGCTGCCAATGTATGCTTGCCAATTCTGGAACAAATGCACACAGACTAGTATGCAATCATTTTGAAATGCCCACAACAATGCCTACCGAATTATGTATTACAGTACATACCAAGAAATGCAAATCTTTGCCCACACCAAGTTGAACCCCAATGTCAGGAGCTTTGATACCTTGTTTAGAAATAATCTGTATGTTTTTTAACTTTTTTTACAACGATGCATATCTTCATATATCTAATTTTTTATCCGATCGCCTCAAATGTCTGATGCTTTTTGAATATCTTTATTTTTCCTTCATTATTAAAGCAAGTGTGTAATGGTGACCACCTGCTGTGGTTGTTGGTGCATTGTTTCGATTGTATGTATCAGTATTGCTCTTGTGTAGCAAACAAAAGCTTCCGTGTACGTTGTGGCACCTTATCATTTATGTATTTTGTGATTCCTTTATCACCACCAACATGTAGATGATGTGTGCAAGCCAAACATGTAAAAAGTGAATATATATATATCTTGTTTAGAAAAATCAATATGTTTTTTCATAACGATGCATATCTTCATCTAATTTTTTATCCCATCACCTCAAATGTCTGATGCTTTTTGCAAATCTTCATTTTTCCTCTTTATTAAAGCACCTGTATGATGATGACCACCTGCGGAGTTGCTGGTGCTGTGTAAATGACCGTATCCAGTTTCAAATGACCAAAAAAATGCTTCCCACATCCAGTTTTGTGGCAGATATTAAACTGAATTGGAGTCGGTCACACCTTGGTTGTATTGTTTTTTCTATAGTGCACTCACTAGAGATGGCACAGGCTGCTAACAGTCCAATCTTCGGGCTGTCTGCTAAAGATTTTGAAACAGTCTGCCAACAATTTTAGCAGTGATATCATTCCGGGCTGCTGTGGTCTTCTGGCTAATTAGGCAAAAAGTTTTGTTTTCGGCTAAGTGTCAAAATCTAACAACAAGAATTTTTTCTGAGCATTTTCTCCATTTTACTGTTCTGCTAACATTCTGTTTCACTTGTTTCCACACAAATCAGTGAACCATCCATTGAATCAATCAAAGCACAAGGCTAAGGCTTATGTTTAGTACATTACTAACAAATGTAGTATAGTCTAGCCCACACTCATAGCGCATTAGTGTCACGTTACAGGTGGCAGACAAATACGTTTCCAAAAGTGAAGGTCAACTGGTGGACCTGTAGCCACTACCTTAAGATTACATGGCTTGTATCCAAAGGACATTGAACTGAAAATATTTTGTGTTGTTACTTTCCTTTTGAGGTTATGTTATATTATGGGCCACAGGCCAGAATATAATTTGTGGTTTGGCATAAATGGGCCAGGTGGCTTCTTGTTAGCTCCAGGTGGGCTGGACTGCTAAAGTGCTATTCTGTGCCATCTCTAGTTCTCACACATTATAGAAGTTTTGGGCCCATGGTTGCTGTACATTCTTAAAAACTTTTGAAAAGCAGACACGGCTTCAGATTTAGGGTTATAGCTTTGGATTAGGGTTTAGTGTTGAGGTTTATGGTTACAAGAAATTAATAGCCACTTAAATCATTTACTCTGAGGAGCAACTGATATGTAGTCAGTGGCGTAGCAAGGCTTAGTGCCGCCTGGGGCCCACCATAAAAGTGTCGCCCTTTTCAACCCTTAAATTTGATAAGAATTTTAAATGAAAAATCTTTTTTCGTGCTTTTTTAAATATATAAGGGTTAATAGCATCTTGAAGATCACAATCAAATGCCCACTAACTGAAACGGGTCTTGTTTTTCATTGTCGATTATGAGTCTTGCTTTTGTCTGCTTGTCACCACCTTCCTCATCATTACTTTTCCTGTTTGTGTGC
>JGI24021J15306_10011347_pt1 | contig 11070 bp, 9 predicted proteins | sample Ectturendosymbi1_FD_15306 | JGI IMG/M metagenome (IMG submission 15306)
AGGTTTACAGACGCATTCTTAACACTATTTGTTCACTTGGTACAACACTACTGCAGAGTGGGACGCTAATTCCTAAACTGGTCAAGGCCAGGTAAAGAACGAATGCATTGTGACATGCACACCTTCAAACGAACAAACACTGCAATGTTCGAGCACTCAGTCACAAAGTAAAATGCGGTTGTAGTGTTCAAAGAATAAGGACGAATATAAACAACCTGACTGCGTCAAACCAGGCAACCATACGTTATTAGACTTTCTGCATCTTTCGAGAAACAAGAACATATTTCTTCAAAATAATGCCTCAAATGTAGGAATATAACATTGAACCTGATGAGTCATGACTGCTAACACTCGCTCTCCAGGGCAGGCGGTATAGAGCTCTGCATCCAAAATTATAGGCCACACGTAATCTTTGCATGCATGACTTTCTGAAATTCCACCATATTTTTGATGCATACATGGACGTACAAAAGGAAAGAAAAAGTACATTTTAACTGCATTTGAACATCGGCAAAAAGAGGCTCGCAGCTTTTATGCTGCACAATATTTTTATCGCAGTTTTCTCTGAATGTCTTTGTCATCTGTGAGCTCAGTATTCAGTACAGCTCCCAGATATTTGTAGTTGTTAACAGATTTCAGATTTTTACCACCCATGTGTCAGTAATGGGGTGACTTTGCTTTTTGCACTCTTAGCCTTAAACACCATACACACGGTTTTGCTGTAGTTGAAAATATTTCCATGCGTTTCTGCAAAAGCCTGACACACAGATAAAAGTTCTCTTCGCAACATTTCCGAAAATGAGAACGTTTCAATTTTAATCAAGATGCAGACCGAACGATCAAGACAGAGTAAAGATTAGTACCTCATACAAACACCTGTTTCCGTACTCAACTAGTGTAGTCATGGCTTTAGTGTGACAGATGCATCGGCTACTACAGTAGTAAATCTGCCCAATTTTCGTCTTGTTCAGCAAATCCGTTCTAGCTCTATTCTTCTGGCATGTGTTTGAATTTCTATTACAAATGAAGATCCCAAACTTGAGGGACAGCCTATGTCAAGGGTAAGGGGATCTTTGAATGCTACCATTTCGGACAAAACGGGTAATGTGTCTTGTTTCTTTGGCGCATAACGGATCAGGTGTGTTTGGGGCAAAACGGCTTTTTCTGGCATCCACGAATTGTGTGAAAATTTTCACTAGCACGTTTAAGGCTATGAGCTTTCAGGGCTGTCACTGGTTGTAAAAGTTAGGGTCTTGTAAAGCGTCATTTGGAGCCAAAATGGTCTAGTAGGTAGGTGTGTTCAACACTTGACGAGCACTCGTATGACACTTTACTGAACCTTTTTCCCAAGCCGTGGTACTGGGATCAACCCAGAAAGACATTAAAACGTGGAACAGTCCTCACGATAAATTAAGTTAAAAACTATCAGGTTTCGAACCGAAAATGCAGCTAAACAACATTTTTTAAAGAAATGTACTACGTTAATAATGGTGATCCGCTTTACCCCTAACAAAAATAATCAAAAGGTCGTAGAAGAACAAGCGGTTGGGCGTAGCATTAACTGTTATGTCAAGGTTTCTCTAATCAGTTTGAAAGTTTCAGCAATTTGCACGGTTCAAGAGTAGCCTAATGCAGTGTTTTTCAACCATTTTGCTGCAGCGGAACTTTCCGTAAATGTTTGCGTTGCTCGTGGAACCGTATGTAATGATCCAAATATTTATAATGCTACAACCGCACAGAACTGTGGTTGCGAATTTCGTCCCAGGCAATTTCGGTCTGTTTCGGCGCAATCCCCGGCAGCCACTCGCGGAACCCAAAGGTTCCGCGGAACCACGATTGAAAAACACTGCCCTAATGTTATAAAGTTTCATGAGGGCAAATTGAGGCCTGTCTAAGAAAAAAAGTACACGAACAAATACACAAAAAATGCCTTAGAAATACGAACACTTTAAACTATATCCCAAGTTTTGACACTTCGAGCATATTTGTGGTTAAATACCAATCATTTACGAAATTTTCGATCAGATAACCTATCTCAAGATGAATCATGTAAGGAGATAATTTACCAGTAGGACAAAGAAAACTTCCAATAAGACTTCTAAAAAACGATTAGAATATAAAATTTCACTTTTATTCTTTGAAAGTTTCTGCAAATGTCAAAATTTCTATGCAGTGTTTTGAAAATTTCGTGGGGCAAATGCCCCAAATGCCCCCCCCTGGTTGCGCGCCTGGCCTACGGCACGCGTGCCGAATGAGGCCCGTGGGAACATTTAATATGGTTTTCAATGTAATTTTTGTTGTTCATTTGGTTGAACACAACATCTATACTTAAAATTAAACTCTATCATAAGTCGATACTTCGACAGCAAGTTAAGAGAAGTTTCTTTCACATCTCACAGCTTTTTCTCCTTATTTTGCTGATGAAGACAAGGGTAGAATTTTAAGATAAAATTAATTTATTTTTCGGCCCATCAGCGATATTCCACAATATATGTAGCCCGTGATAGCAAATAGCTTACCCATCCCTGGCAAAATTCATATTTCCAAAACTGTCTGAGGAGTGATGGACGTTGTGTTTCTTGTTGGTGCTCCCTGAAATAGATGACGCAATTGAAGTGGTTATACGAATTGGAGAACTCTGAGTAGTTAATAAGATTCTAATTATCAAACCCAGGACAAACTCATTGCCAAACCAAATATACTTGCAATGGTATTCGTTTGTTGATATTTCGAATGCAACATCTAGAAAAATCACACATTATCAACATCCGAAAGGTTTGACTCATTTCTATTTAGCCCCAACTACTCCTCGATTTGTCCAACAACTGCCTGAATAGCATTGTGAGTTGAAACCCTACTGCATTACTTTGACAAGTGGGCTTGATCACAAAAATAAATCATATGGAAGTTACGATTTGGCGTTTTATCCAAATTCTACGCATTCGCTAACTTTTATCAGTCATCCATTTGCGTTGTCATTTCATCTGAGTTTCTAACTGTCTGTATCAAGCCGCATCTCTTTAAGGTGGCCATTTCAATAATCGATCTGTTTCCCAAGAAAGGCCGAAGGTGAGACGTCGGAGATAGACTAAAATGCGATTCATTACAGCATCTTTACATTATCATTTGTTTATCATTATATTTGTATAAACATAAGACACCGAAATTTGATTTTGTGTCTTTCACGGATTCACCCGATTGCAAAAATGGTTCACCTGACCGGAGTTTGGTTTCTCACACGACCTGTCAGATTCCAATATGACATATTTCTTTAATTTTTGTCGCAAATAAAGTCCATGCTTTAAGCATGGATTAAAGTAGCAAATTACCTAACTTTCACAGGTTTCATACTTTCATATGCAATGGTGGACTTAGGCTTGTGGGGGGAGCGAGGAAAAGCTGAAAAAGGGGCCTTCTGATGGCATTATCATACCCAGCCAACCGTGATACGACGTTTTGATCAAGCCTGTGAAGGGCTATGCGGGCCACGGTGTTATGCACGTCTCCATGCCGGATTAGGGGTTGTGGTTAGAGCAGGGTCTCAAACTCAAATTGCGCCGTGAGCCACATGAGGACTTATAAGGTAACCCGCGGGCCGCACTGTGACGTTGACGCAACAACAGCGGTAACTGAACTTACTAGAAACAGTTTTTACATCTTATTTCCTGCGAATGGTATCGTGACTTATAGGCAGTCAATTCTAGCGATCTCTACGTTCGTATTAATCAATTCTATCCGTCTGAGGAACTTGTTCTGTCGCTAGCTAAGCACTTTTAAACACCGGTGAATAAAATAAATAACGTAAATGCTATTCTTTTCATTCACTGTCATGCCTGCTTTTCCTCTAGGGAAGGTCGAGGGAGCAACAGCCCTAGGAGGACGTGGAATACCTCACGGTCAACAGCAAGTTCAGATAGTTCTGCTGGCTCCACACCAAGACAGAACCAAGCAAGGTCGGAGGAGATGCAGTCACTCTACCGATGCCTTGGACAACTTTGCACCGCTTTTCCGTGGATTTAGCCAGCAGGACTTGTCTCGTCAGTCTTTCCTGGGACATTCTGGATACACGGTCGAACTAACGTAGCTGTGATCTCTCAATTCGGACAAGCGGCTCGACATTCAGAGCTNTGGGAATTTCACAACTGCACAATTTGTCGCAAAGTGTCACACTAGGGGTGTAACGAGGGGGCAAGGGGGGGACAATTCCCCGGGCACCGAATCACTGGGGGCCCCGTAAAGTCCCAACAATGTCGCAAGTTTTTTCTTCAATACAGTACATTTACACCCAAAAGACCTTAGGTTCGACAGTGGGGATGCCAAACTTGTTTCTTGCCCCGGGCGCCATCTAATCTCGATACGCCCCTGTGTCACACCGTGGACTCTCAGCAAAAATCCCATTTCTGACGCTTGCGCCTGCTGAGTTAATAATCTTTTGGTCGTTACTCAAGATTCATGACCCTAGGTAAGGATCGGAACAAAGACCGATTTAAAAACTGACGGCTTTGCGGAGTTTGAAAGCTCCCGCTTTGTGACCACACAGTGATAAACCTTACGCAGAACTGCGTTTGCTTTAACAATCCGTGTATCAATCTCCTCGCTTCACGTTCCATCACTCGTAAATACCACCCTAGGTACTCGAACTTCTCCACCTGCTGCAGTGTATTGCCGCTCACTTGCAGCGTACGCTGCCTCGGGTTTGTGGAGAGACATAACTCATTATTTTTAGTGCTGATTTTCATTTTGGCTCGGTCACGCGCAACAGAAAACCGATCGAGTGCATTCTGAAGACTCTGTTGATAAGATGCTAGCAGTGCCAAAACGTCTGCAAAAAGTAAACGGTTGATGCTGCAGCTCCCAACTGTGACCCTTCGTCGACTCGGCTGTGACTGTCTATCCAATTCAGGTAGATTATGATGAGGAGTGGTGACAACACACTCTTGTCGGAGTCCAACACCAACGGTGAACGGTCGTGATTTAACTTTCCCGACATGGACACAAACTTCTGAGCAGGAACACAGTGACTTGACAGCCAGTAACAGGCGACCGTCAACACCGCCATCCCAAAACACTCCCCAAAGATTTTCACGAGGAAACCGGACTTATGCATTCTCGAGGTCGACAAAGCATGTGTAGACATCTTTGGCATACTCTTACGATTTCTCAAAAATTTGCTGGAGAGTGAATGTTTTGTCTGCTTTGCTGGTCTGTAATGCTACGGCCGGGACAAACACCGCACTGGGTATCAGGGACGGAGTTTGCTAAAATATTGTGGGGGGACAAACCTTTTTGTTTGCGTTTCGATGACGTCGCCATTTTCTCTCAACCGCTGTTCGACCTTTTTGTAAAATTGGCAAAATGGGGGACACATTATGAAAATGATANATTTTGGTAACCATTCCTCCCTGGCTACGCCCCTCGTGGTTGCATAGCAACTAGTATTGCTTACAAGTATACAATGGTGCTATATCTAGATCTCGAGCACTTACCTGCATTCAATATGAAAACATTAATTCTGAGAGCTGGGCTTAAATAGACACAATTGTGATAATCAATTCAGATTTGGTCAGTTCCGATAAATAAAATGTACTGCTACTGATAATCTCCTCCACATAGATCAAATCAAAAACAAACCACAAGATTTTTGGTAAATACTAGCAGCGGAACCAGGCGCGTAGCCATAAATTTTATTAGGGTTGGGGAAAATAACAACCGAGTTTCAACATTTAAATATGTTTAATGCTCCTTGTTTTCAAAACATCATCCATTCATCCGTGAAACGTACATGTTTCTGGCGCTTTCTCCTGAACAACTGTGTTCAGATGTAAGTCGACAAATAAAAAGTCTGTTTTCATTGAATTGACAAATTTTAAAAGTTTTGATAGTGAAGTTCCAAACTTCTACTTTGGATCAATGCCACCATTTGTTCATAAACCTTTCTTGCAACAGCGCTAGTATACCTCTCAATGCCCAATATTGTTCTTGAGAAAGAAGTCATCGCGGCCGCCAATATGATTGGTATTTACACGCTTCTGATATACACCAGCACAGCACGTTCAACCGAAGCCGAGCAGCGACATTGCTCTGAGGCATTGACTTCCGAATTAGGTCTTCTACAGAACTTTCGTGCACATAAGAAATGGATCCCGTTGTCATCTAATTTTTGAGGGATCAAATCACGTATGTAGCTGATAACCGTAAACGCTAGTCTTTCAACGCGTTTGAAAAATTTTTGGATTTTTGATAATCCGTTAGATATTTGGCTATGTTCAATCATCCTATTCCGTAAAACCTTTGCAGCTACTTTAAACTTACTTCGTTTAAATTAAATTGTTTGATGGGAGTTTGCTAAATTTAACTGACTTCATTGAAATATAAGATGGAATTAAACTGTAAATGCAATAGTAAACCCAGTATTACAAAGCTTATCGACCACGCTCAGCTGCATGTAAAGATAGCTTAGCACTGCGCGTAATTAAATTTGTACAAATCACGGGCTTCTTGAAAACACAATAACTTGTCTGCGGAATTTGAAGCTCTGATGGAAAAATTCAAATTTTGTTTCATTTTAGTCACATGTGTTTTGCCAACAAGACAGATTGCAAGCTCAGGGTTGGATATTAGGGAAAGATAAGGAGGCAGTCGCCTCGGGCCCCTTTTTTCAAAGATACCGTGCCCCCCTTGAGAGCTTTGCACCATTGTTTGGTTAAAATGTTATGTGCTATTCTAGAGCCACATTAAAAGAAGCTTTGAAGCAAGTCATATGTTTTACAAAACAAAGCAAAAATTATGGGAAAATGTGTCACAGGAGGCAGCTTTTAATTGCGTAGCTACAAAACGTCACAAATTTTTGTTCCTTTCGTATGTATGTTATGCTCTTGAATTTAGTTCATAAATTGAAATGTGACACAAATTTAACTCTTTCATCCACGTAATCCCACATCTACTTTTCGCAATGGCAATTTTTTGGGGCCCCTTTCTGAGAGCTTGTCCCTATCCACGCCTGTGCAAGTTATCTCAGTATCTGTAAGTAATGGAAGTGTCAATTCCCTCAGCAATTGCAAAATAAAAATATCTTGTTACTTACGTTAGATTTTGCTGCTGACTCTTCTCGTTGCGGTTTAAATGATTTCAAATAATTTACTGTAGGATAAGGTGGCAACTAACATCAGATGAAAGTTGAAACACTGAGCTTATGAACAGCAGGTTGGAGCCTAATATCTTGAAACGACTGATTTTTTACTCGTCGGCAAGGTAAATCATTGATGAAAACGTTAAGGCTCCACATAATTGTGATTGACCCGTCACAATACATGTCATCACAAATAAATATCTAGAATGAATGCTACTGTTGCTAAACAGTGACTATGGCGCATGAAGAAGATTGAAATGGAATCGCTTCTTCGCCAAAGTTTGAGCCTCAATACATATAAAATTTGTCTCACCGCCATATTCACGAATGTAGTTTTACAACTGTGCAAAAACAAAAATCTGCGATATTGATTTAAGGCTATGCTGACACTGTAAACAAGGATAGGTTATATTTGTAACACCCACGCTTATCAGTAGGGACGCTGGAACATTGGTAGGGCAGGGGGGGCCATTAAAAAAGTTGTGGGCAATGGAAACTTATGAAAACCAAAGAAATTGTTACCAATTATGCTTGCTACTTTTCAACAACCATGTTGACCTCAAAATTAATGAAAGAAACTATAGAAAATTTGTTTGATTTCGATCTTGACAAACCATAAAGTTACCTACGATGCTGTTATGAAAAAGACACCTCCGCCTCCGTTGTACCTCTTTTGAGAGGTCATGGGGACAATGCCACCGCTCTCTGGCGTCCCAACTTGCCGCTATCAGCAATCACTGTCTCGGTGCATTACCTGCCAAGATGTGTGCGTTCAACAGTCACATGCGGCAAAACGCCAATATTGTTACTTGAATATTAGAAGATTTGTTGCCATGTTATTGTTACACAATAAAGACCAACAGTAAAACAATCCACAACCAGAGAAAAATGTCAATAAAAAGCCAAACAGTGCTAAAAAGAGGCCAGAAGAAGGCCAAACCGATTGATTAAAAGCCAGACAAAAGCCAAACTTTGTTTGTGGTATTGCCATTGCTTTGTCACAGAGAAACATATGAATTACAAGAATATCATAAGAATTTTTTTCAACATTGAGATTTAAGTCTATTTTGGCATTGTGCTGAAGCTCATTACTGATGCTTCTTTGACTTTGCATGGTATGTGACTGTGAGATTGCACACTTTGGGTACAATGGTGCCACAGTTTGCATACTGATCCATCGGTAACTTTCTGCATCCATGCGAAAGTCAACCCCATTCACTGCTGCACATAGGACCAGAATCAAAAAGAGCCCTTCCACTTCTTGGACGTCACTGTTGCATTTATGACGTGGAGATACAGACCTGTCTGCAAACGTGGAGCCTGCTTAGCGCTTATAATACAATATACACTACACAGTGCACACATTTAAAGTGATTATGCGAAAAATTTATTTCGAAACTCACATCGCTCAAATATTACGAACATATAGCATTTACCAAAAAGGTTTTGCAAATGGGTTGCCAAAAAGTGGAATGAAATCCTTTAGAGGAAAATTTTTCAGTGTAAAAAGGCCAAAAAAGAGCCAAAAGACCAAATTAATTTCTTAAGGCCAACCAACTTTAGATGAGGCCAAAGACCAACTAAACAATTTTAGGCCAACCAATTTGAAACGAGGCCAGGTTCTGAAATTTGGCCTGAAAACGGCCAATATGGCAACCCTGACCTGCCCCTTCAGGCAAACGAACGGACATGAGTGAAATAAAAGCTCACCACTGCATGACTCCAGAACAGTGAACCTGGCTCTTGTGCAGTGTGAGTGTTGTACCGGCTAATAAGCTAAACTGTCATTGCAAGAAATAACTCAATTAATCGGAATCGAGCTGCTGACGTCAGATTTTGTAGAAAGTTTTCATTCTTAGTCCCAATTTCCAGGGAGGGGCAAATGCCAATAGGTTTGTCGTGCCACGAGTTCAAAACTGCTTGTTAAACAGAATAAAACAGGTCTATGGTTGAACACAACTAAACTTTTGGGATTTCGTATGCACTACATATGCTTTTTAAACTGGGGACCCTTTTTCACAGTCGTCCACACAACCGTATCTATTGTGAGAAGGTTAATTATCTGACAGTGAAAAAAAGTTATCATTTGGTATGAATTTTTTTCTTACTTGATAGGGCTTTTCAGAACTTTTTGGAACAAATTTTGACCGACAGTCTTCTTGATGAAGTTGGTTTGAAGCGTTTCCTTATCTACACATTAGAGATGCTGGCAGGGATGTAGTGCTAACAAAAAAGGTGTGCGAACGCACCCAAAAAACTAACCATTTTAAAACAGCTTCAAACTCATTTTTAAAGCAAAACATGAAACAGGTGTGGGAACGCCGTTCCCACGCGTTCCCACGCCAACAAACCCCTGGATGCTGGTCGGGGCCTTGTGAAAGCAGAGTAAGCTACTTACATATTACAGTGGCGCTTAGGGGCCCCTTTGAAAGTAGAGTACCTACACATTGCAGTTGCTGTTGAGGGCACCTTCGAGAGCAGAGTAGTTACACATTACAATTGCTGCTGGGGGCCCCTTTGAAAGCAAATTGCTTGTACTATACAGTTGATTTTTGGCCCCTTTGAAAGCAAGGTATTTACATATTACAATTGCTGTTTGGGGCACCTTTGAAAGCGAAGTACATATACATTACAGCTGCTGTTGGGCCATTTTGAAAACAAGGTACTTGTCTTACACATTACTGATTTTAGTGGGGACCCATTTGAAAGTACAGTACGTACTCATTACAGTTCCTGTTGGGACCCCTTTGAAAGCGATAGTACTTACATTGTGCATTTGCTGTTGGGCGCCTTTTTGAAAGCAAAGTACCTGTACATTACAGTTGTTGTTGGGGACCCCTTTGAAAGCAGAGTAGCCTACGTACACACAGGGCTGTGGAGCCGTCGTAAAAATGATACAGCTCTGGCTCCAGAGCTCTTCTCTTCATGAACATGGCTCCAGCTCCGGAGCTCTTGGTTTTCATGAGTGTGGCTCCGGCTCCGGTTTCTGTTCGTTTTCACACATTAATATTTTCAATTGTCTTGGTTTGCCCCAAGTTTAATGGAAAACGGATCACATCAAGTACACAAAACAAAGAGAATATACCAAACATTTTTCAGTAATTTAATCTAGTATTTTTTTACAAGCAGCGCTCTTAGCATGAGAAAATTAGCGAAAAAACAATAATCACAGGTTCAGACGATTCAGAGGACAGTTGTTAGCGAAAACGTAACTCAAGATAACGATAATATAAACAAATTCTGGAAAGTCAGTCGCTGGTTTTTCCGTCAATGGCTGACGACCTTTTATTATTCTTACCACCAGAATAAAGAAAATGGCTGTTTGGAAAGGTACATGGTACATTTGTGTCCGAGCGTTTGAACACAGACCAGTCCCAATTGACCAAGCGTTTTGCACTCGTTGCATGCTTTGCCTGTTGCGGTCTTGGTGATTCCAACTAACAGCGCTGTCCGGGAAAATCATGCAGAAAGCGCAAAACACATAGTCGATTACCTCTCTCCAGGCCCCTAACCAGCTTGGGACACCAGCGGAGGCGAAGGATTTTCTGAGAGGGGACCAAATTTTTTTAACTTTGCCCAATAATTTTAAACTATGTCCAACACGTTTTTCCAGGGGGTAGAAAAATTTTGCAGGGGGGTGAAGCCCCCCTTGCGCCACCCCTGGTTACGGGCGTGCCTCTCTCGTGTGTTCTTTCTGACATGCACGCATTTGCATCAACGCAAATGCAAAGATGTGTTTAAAATCCCTTTGTTTAAACCAATGGTTCTTAACCGGGGGTCCATGTACCCCTTGGGGGTACGAAGCACTGAAACAAGGGGTACGAACCACCAAATTTTTTCTGGCATACACGCCCTGAAATTTAAACCCAGGCATGCACGCCCCGAAAATTAAAAAAATGTGTTTTCGATTGTTGTGAGTGCTGTAAACTTTATCAGAGGCC
>JGI24021J15306_10011351_pt1 | contig 11068 bp, 9 predicted proteins | sample Ectturendosymbi1_FD_15306 | JGI IMG/M metagenome (IMG submission 15306)
AGCCTAGCTTTTGTCTGGATTACTGAAACAGAACACCAAGTTTTTCTTCAGACAGGATACCATGTTTTCCTCTGACACGCTTCAGCGCTATACATGCATGCAGATTTAGCTATATATGTGCATGGATAGCTAAATGTGTGCAGAGATAGCTAAATGTGTGCAGAGATAGTTAAATGCACGCAGAGATAGCTAAATGTGCACAGAGACAGCTATCTCTGCGCAGAGATAGCTAAATGCGCGCAGAGATAGCTATCTCTGCGCAGAGATAGCTAAATGCGTGCAGAGATCTATCTCTGCGCAGAGATAGCTAAATTCGTGCAGAGATCTATCTCAGAGATATCTATCTCTGCGCAGAGATAGCTAAATATGTGCAGAGATAGCAGTTTTTGTGCTAAATCTGTCAGATATAATATTTTTACGAACGGCGTCCCATAATCCGAAGCGAACAAACCCAGCCATACGTTACGTTTCGCGGGCGCACGGAATTGCCCGGAAGAGGCCCAGTACAGACGACTGAGGCACTGAGCCTCAGTCTGGTTTAGCCTCCATCACCCAGTGTTGCCATTTTAGCTGTTTTGCTGCTAGATCTAACAGTTTTTTTATCTCTGATAGCTGAAATTTTTTCAATCTAGCAGCTAGCTGATATTCTAGCAGGATTTTGAAAACCATTTAGCAGGTTTGAGAAGTGACAAATTCCTGACAAAAAATATTGTGTGAACAATTTTTGGTGATAATCTTTTATCTTTTACTCCTTATTCACCAAAAAAATACTTTGTCTTCGTGATGATGATGCTTTGAAATGGGCAACACCATGGCCAGTACAAGTTGTCCCAGTCATTTCGAGTTTTTATTGTGACGCAACAAACCTACTTCAAGCAGAGAATTCCGTCAAAATAACAAACAACTGGATGACTTGGTGAAGACAAAATGATTTGCTTCTGTGCTTACTGAGCACATTGGGTTTAAAACAGTACATGGGCAGAATGTATTTTTATCCCACGACACATATGATTTTTGCAGGTGGTTCAGTTACGCTAGGAAGTCGTAGAGGTAATATCTGGTCCATTGGTAGTAAGTGCAAGACTAAAAACTGATACATAGCTTCACACGTTTGTTTAAACCACCTCAAAAATAGCAATTTTTTAGCAGATTTCACCATTTTTAGCAGATTTTAGCTGAAAAATGTGTTACATGGTTTTTAGCAGGATCTAGCAGTTTTTTGTACACCATTTAGCAGGTTTAGGTGACAACCATCTGGCAACACTGCCATCACCTTTGAGATGGGACACCAAACTAGAAACTACTCTCTTGGATAGGACTAGCACGGGCGGATCCAACCAGTAAGTTTAGGGGGGGGGCGATTGCCGTAATGTTTGGCAGTCATGTCTCATTACGAGTTCATTACTGCAAGAAACATGAAGTATACATCGCAACACTGCTGTGACAAAAAATGGACGTCAAAATGGCCTTATATCGCCAATGCTGTTTTCCGAATTATACAAAATCATCGTGAAAAATAGTTACTTTCGTAGGTTTTAGTGGAGGCGATCGCCCCAATCGCCCCTCCCTTGATCCGCCCTTGTCCTAAAGAGTCTACCTTAAAAAGTAAAGGCGAAACTCTGTCACTGTAAATTATGAAATTTTATTATTGCTTAACCCTTTCAATAAACTATGATTATGTGGATAAGTCACAGAGTAAGTATTATGACTGTCAGGATAGTTAAGCCTTCACAGTGAGGTGTGTACAAGGTGATAACTGTCCTTGGAATGCTTGTCACCCTTGACCGAAATTTAAGACAGTATTCCTAAAAATAGTTAGGTCGCACAAACCGAAATAAGCAAGGTTAAACGGTGTGACACACCTGTTACACTGTGTCTTATTCCCCAGTTTTACTGCGCAGCCTTTTAATTTTGCAGTTGTGAACTGCGCTAATGTAACATTGAGTGTTTTCTACTTCCCTGTTTTAGCGCATTGCCGGATATTTTTGTAGTTGCGAACTGCTCTGTCCTAGTGTGGAGTGCTGTGTTTTGCTCCGGTCTCCTTAACTTGGAGCGCTGACAGTATATGTTCATTACAGTGACACATTGTACACATGGGCGCAATTTTCTTGCAAAATGTGGGGGAGACAGCTTGGTGTGAAACGAATATGTTCATCCCGTCGATGTAGAAGTGAAGTTTTATAAATACAATTTCCCAATCTTGTTTTCAGAGTGTTTTGAAAGCAACACTAATCACGCTTTGCTTTATCTTTTTAACATCAAATTTTCATAGGTTTGACGTCAGATTTTAATAGATGAAATTAATGTCAGAAGTTCCATTCTAAGAGTTATATTTGCATAAGGACACGAAAATATATTTGAGGCTGAACAGAAACCAAACTGCACAACGGTGAATTGGCAAAAAATACCAAGTTTAACCTGCATTAACACGAAAAGAATGTCCAACTATAGGTGATACATACCTGTAAAGCAAATGTTTTGCACTTGGATAAAAACATTGATGCATTGTAGGTTTGGTAAAACTCGGGCAAATCAAATGACTTGCGAACCCATGCATTCAGCACAGGCGCAAAGTCGCAAAGTGAGGGTCACGAAATAAGTCTTTTGGATTGGTTGGTCACCACTGTCGCGACATTACAAGAAATGAGTCTAAATGTGTAGCCCAGCGTGGTCCAACTGCTTTTGACCTACCTACGGGCCATTTTACAAAAACGTGACAACTTGCGGGCCACGTTGACAAAATGATGTATAAAACAACAGGGTTCACAAGATTTAAAACTAAAAAAAGAACGTAAGTGAGTGCGTCATTGAAATTATTACACAATAGCAAATAGCAATTTATTACAAAGCCCTATCGGTGTGATGCCTGTGATCGAGGCTTCTCTGACGCTATCGTTCCTTTATCAATAACAATGTTAATTGTAACAAGTCGGGGACAATCGACCAGTGTTCCTGCTGTCATTCGATTTCCGTTTTTACATTTTACTTGCTTTATCGTAGAATATGTGTTTTCAAACGTCTATATTTCCAAACATATTTTCATTGCGAAATATTTCGGTTTGGGAAATCTATCTTTACTGACTAATTTCCAGAGGCTCTCTACAGTCTATTCTAACGCCGTTAATATTGTACATTTTTATTAAACGATGTTACGCTTACTCCATTTAAATTACCTGTTGCAACACATACGCAAATCATTACCAACAAAGCTCGCAGGCCTTAAAAATTCTGTCCGCGGGCCTGTAGTTGGACCACACTGGTATAGCCTATTTTGATTTGGTTTTGAGTTATAGGCCAGTATGTAGCTAAGTCAGTACTTCTCCAACGTTTTGATATAAATCGTGTTTAGTAATGGTTGAAGACAGTCTTTTGCAAAACTGCCAAGCCTAAACTAAAACTATGCCTCCACAGTAGTTTACTGTTTGTTTTCGGCAAATAATTCGCAGAGATTTTCCTGCAAATGCAACTTTTTAACATTGTAAATTTGCATTTTTAAATTTACGTGACAACCAACGTTACAGCAAACCCAGTTACATTTCCGCACGAAACAAATCACGGCTATATTGTGGTCTCTCGCACGTGCAGCTGTTAAACTCTTATTGTTTCAAGACAGTGACCTTAAAGTAGGCCTACACAACCATTGATTACTATAAAAATCACTGATACCACACAGGGTGAAATGTCAGACAGAAGCAGTTAACAATCTTTCGCGGCCTCTAGAAATTTGCAAAATGCTAAAAATAATTTATCGAAGCGAAAACTTATAAAAATATCAGAATCAGTGATACCACATGAAACTCTGTTTGAACATCAGCTTAGCTTCGCTTTGCATCTAACATGAAACGTGACAAATGTCATTTTTATTTTTGCACCTCTAAAGAGAAAAATATGGGGAGACATAGCATATTATGTCCCCCGTCTGAAAAAGTGGGGGGACACGTCCCGCGTGTGCCCCACTTAATTGCGCCAATGGTCTGCTTAACCAACTTGCTGAAAAATGATGCGTGATCTTGTTTCGTTGTTTCAGATATAAAGGTAGCCTAATTGATACGTCATTGTAATAGGTAACTAGTCCAGCAATGGCTAGTTCAGTAAAGTTGGCTAGTAGGAGGGGATGTTATTTTTGCAATTATAGGCTATTGAAAGGACTGAAGCGTCCTGGTTTTCAAGCACAAAAATATGGTATGCTTATATACTGTACACTAGCATGATTAAAGGTTACGCTGTCTGTTTCTGAATACGTGACAACCAACGTTACAGCAAAACCAGTAACACTTCTACGCCAACCAAATCCATGCTGTGGTCTCTCACATGTGCAGCTGTAAAACTCTCACTGTTTCAATAAAAAAACAAATAACCTTTCTAACAGTACACCACACTGGGTAGAATTTCAGACAGAAGCAGTTAACCATCTTTCACGGTCTCCAGATACTTGAAAAATAGTAAATATCATTTTATTGAAGCTATAATTTATGAACTAACAGAATCCAGTGATACCACACCAAACTCTGTTTCAACATCAACTTGGCTATGTGTAACATCTAACATGAAAACCACTTCACACAAAACGTGGCAAACGTCACTTATTTTTGGATCTTCTCTAAATATATAACCCTCTAAATATATAACCTTCTCTAAATATATAACCACGTTTTGTGTGAAGCGCTTTATCTCGATTTATCTCGATTCCGAGAAGCCGCTCGACATTCAGTCTAGTATTGTACATACACATTACACAATAATGAAAAGCTTACTGAGCCACACAAGGGCGTACGCAAGGGGGGGTTGGGTTAAATCCCCCTTAATCTTGATATTTTACAAAAACTTTATTACCTGCGCAAAGAAGTTCAAATTTTTTGCGTACTTTTTGCTTGTTAATTTGTCGACTTAATGCAAATACCACGGAATGAATTTGCATGCAAATTTCAAAGAACATTTTAAATGGGCTAAAAACTAATAATTAGGTTTTGGTGGGAACCTGGGTTATCGTTTGCATCCAGAAAGCATCTCACCACTTTTTGCAGACCTTTCGTCCACTATAAATGTTTGAGATTGTGTTCCGAGATTGTTCACTTTATCCAAAACAATGGTCTTTATTTTGTCTGCAATGGCTGATCAGCGCAAGCGCTGACCGCATTGGCTGCATTACGAAATTCTGTAGCATGATAGAACTGTTGCACGAGCCAGACAGTTCAGCCGCACACTTTCTATGCTCGATTGCTAGTATTCGACAGGACATTAGCGCAGCCTCATTTTGCAGTTGTACGTTGATCTGAAGCAATAATGAGTGTGTTTTACTCCCTGTTTCAACGCTCAACCTGATATTTTTGCAGTTATGAAGTGCTGTGNCGTAGCGTTGAGTTTATTTTCCTCCGATAGCCTAACTTGGACCGCTGATGGTTTATATTCANTGCAATGACACATAAAATAAGAGGAGTGCGTGTAAAAGAATATGCATATTATGTCAAAAAACTTCGCCAAAACAATGGTTTGAAAACATGACCACGACGTCAAATTGTGACATCACAAACAGCGCACACTAAATACAAATGACCACCATATGCCACTGAATGAAAGGCCCCCATGAAAATTTTCTGCGTACGTCAATGGAGCCACACATAACATTCCACTGGGCAGCGGGTTGGACATATACCTGGTTTAAACCATGGATTTTGGCTTTAGTGTTTCCTATTTTTGTTCCGTTGCACAAGAGTGACGGCTGGATGCAGGGACCGAGTTTGTTAGAAAACTTTTGGAGGGACAAAGGTCAAAGTTTGTGTGATAAATATAATGTTCTTTTTTGCATTTCGATGACGTCACCATATTCACTCAACCGTAGTACGATCTTTTTTAAATTGGAAAAATGAGCGGCGAATTATGGAAATGATATACATCTGGGCATCATGGCCCGGTTGCTACGTCCATAGTGTTATGGCAGTTGTACTAGTACTTGACAATGATTATTAGGTACTGTATTTGCTTCTTTACTAAAAACACAAAACTTAGGTATAAGCAATTGAAATGTTCCTTGCCAAAATAGATAAAACAAACACTTTTTTCAACAGAAATGTAACCACGAAATTTGTACAACTACATTATTTTTTATCACAAAATATTGGGGCTGACGAAAGATATTGTGTCCCTCCCAGGGGCGTTACGAGGTTCGATGGCGCCCGGGGCAAGAAGCAAGTTTGGTGTCCCGATGTTCGAACCCGAGGTCTTTCGGAAGCAAATTTACTGTATTGAAGGAAGTGCTTGTGACATTGTTGGGACTTGTCTGCAGCCCCGCAATCATTCATAGCCTTCCTTGTCTAAAAGTGGGGAGAGCATTTCCCCCGGCCCGCCTTAAAATCGGTCCTTGGCTGGGTGTGATACAGTATAGAGATGAAAGACCTGAGCCTACAGTAAACCTTCCGAACACACAACGGAGCCCCTAAAAAAACTTCCAGCAACACGTAAGCAAGTTCAGCCATTTCCACCAAAACAAAAGAGAAGGGTCTCACTGCACATGGAGCGATAGCATGCATTTTTCCTTGACTCTATATGGCTTCAAGCGTTGCTCAAATCCGGTGCTAAGATTTCTTGACACATTTTGCATTAACCGACATGTTGTCCACACTAATGTGGACCGCCGTCGTGGCTGGGCCGTCAGTCAATAACGTATGCGAAACTTCAGACAGTAATGTACAAAGTACGAGAGTAAACACATAGACTACTCTATTCGCGTTTACCCAAGTTCTGATGGGCAGATCCACTCGTAGATTATAGGAGGGTCCGTGGAGATAAAAACCCATATTTGTTGATGATGTAAACCAAACGAGGAAGTCGTTGTGTGTCCTGCTCGAAGCGTAGGAAGCAACGGCGAAATCCCTGCTGAAGTCAGTGACGTAAATCCACGAGCAGAAAGTGGCTTTTTCAAGAGTGGGAAATCGAGGCATGTAACGAACGCGGGAGCTGTGAGGAGTTGATGGAAATTGGTAGTGAATATTCGGACAAGCTGAAGACAACAATTAAAAGACCAATAAATCTTTGTTTGGTTTCCAAGACTTAAAGTCGAAAAATGTTTGCTGAGTTCTCCCCGCTGTATAGAAAAGTAACTATAAAAACGTTTAATTCAAACTACTGTTTGTGTTTTTACATGCATTCAAAACCTTGTGTAGGTTTTGCAACGGCACTGACTTTGCAATTATTTGAGAAACCAGCTGCTGCCACAGGACATTTTGAACAAAACTAGTTGGTTGTTGTGTCCATTTGGTTCAAGTACGGTAATGCTCGGATGATTTGTGTTTGTGGTCTCTTTTCAGGATTCAGGTTTTAAATTTCACAGGTTTTGTGTGGCTACCAGTTTCAAACAAGACTCCTGAACTTCATGCAGTTTGATTCTAACAAACATGCAAAAAACTTTGTAGGTGAATTCTTCGGCAACTGCTTTTATGTTCGTGGGACGAGAGCACTCCATCAAGGCCGTAAACGCAATTTTATTTAGTTGCAACTAAACAGTTAAACAGGAAGTGCTGTTAAGCTACAAGTAACTATTGGCTCTAATGTTCTTCAGCACTACGGTTTGATTCATTCCTGACACCGGGTTTGCGCCCGCACTCTCCATCAGACCATCACAGTGCGTTGTGCTGAAGATTATTTTTGCAGTTTCTCCGCATTTATCTCGTAGTCTAGATATGCTTAAATTATATATGTCGCGTTTAAACCTTGACCAGACCATTTACTTACGTCCATATTGTTCGTTGGATAGCGCCCTCACTTTCTCACTTAAAATCTCATAGTTTCCTATCAGTCCACCAGTATTAAGAATACCTGCAACAAGATAGGGTCGATCAAATATTGATCTTTAACTGCCTAGCTTGAACCACTGCAAATATCAACAATGCTGTGTCACTTGGTTTGTTACACACAGCGATTGTTGCATGAAAATGTGGTCACTGCTCACTAGTCCAGTGATTCCCAACCTTTTTAGGCTTGCGGCACCACAAAAAAGATAATTATAATTTGCGGCACATAGTGGCGAGCCCATAGCAATTTGGTTTGAGGTTTGGTTATATTTTGAAAATATCGTTTCCGTGATATATAGAAAAACGTATTAGCTCGCGGCGCCCCTGAGTACTGTACATGGCACCCTGGGGTGCCGCGGCACCGCGGTTAGAAACCACTGCATTAGGCTTTGCCTACAATGGCAGTAACAGAACAATGCTTCAAGCCTTCAACGATGATTCGTGCATATTTGTTGCCTGTTTGGAAACAATACGTTCATGCTCAATAGCAGTGTTTTTTTTAAAGGTTTTCAAAAGGGTGTCGTGGTGGAGCTTTAGGGTGTCAACAACATTTTCCCTTCTATGTTTGATACTATTAACTGATTTTCACAAAAAAGCACGTTTTCGTCCAAGTATTCTTAATTATTTAAATACGACATTCACTTTTGGCTAAAAAACTAAAGACAATTTCATAAATAGGAAGTTTCAATTTAGACCTGCATACTCATTAATTCACTCATTTTCATGCCAGCTTCACCTTTGAGGAGAGTCGCGGGGGCAGTAGCCCTAGCTAGGAGGACCCGAAATACCTCACGATCAACAAAAATTTCAGATAGTTCTGCTGGCTTCCACACCCAGACCGGACCAAGCAAGGTAGGAGATGTAGTCACGCAACCTGGTCCTTGGATGAACTCTGGGCTGCTTTCCCGAGGGTGTAGACTGTAGCTCGAAGGACTGAGTTGGCCAATCTTTACTGGGACATTCTGGATACATGACCGAACTGACATATCTGGAATCTCTCAATTCGGAGAAGTGACTTGACATCCCGGGCTTTACGGATTTCAGACCTGTGCTCTTTGTTACGAAGTGTCATACTGAGAACTCTTCGCAAATATACCATCTCTGCCATTTGCTCNTTTGACAGTATGCTTTCAGTCGTCACCTAAGATTCGCGACCACAGGTGAGGATCGGAACAAAGACCGATTTAAAAACTGAAAGCTTTGTGGTCTTTGAAAGCTCCCGTTTTGTCACCACCGAGCGACACAGCTCACGCAGAACTGCGTTTGCTTCACCAGTCCGTGCAGTAATCCCTTTGTTCCGACTTCCGTCACTAGTGAATACCACCTCAAGGTACTTGAACGTCTTCCCCTGCTGCAGTGTATTGCCGCTCACTTGCAGAATACACAACCTTGGGCGTCTTGAGAGACACAATACCTCAATCTTTTTACTGCTGATTTTCGTAACTGCTTCGTCGTACGCAGCAGAAAACCGATCGCATGCGGGCTGAAGACTCTGTTGAGAAGTTCCACGCATGCGGTACCAATCAGGCCCGTAACCAGAGGGGCGGGGCGAAGCCCTTCTAGAAAATTTTTCGTCCCCCTTTGAAAAATGTGTTGGACATAGTTTAAAATTATTGGACATACTTCAAAAAATGGGAGTCCCTCTCAGAAAACTCTTCGCCTCTCTTGGTGACCCAAGCTGGTTACGGGCCTGGTACCAATTCATCCGCAAAAAGCAAATATTTCATCCTGCAGTTCCCAACAATGACACCCTCTTCGACGCGTCTGTGACTGTCTATCATTCAATTCATATAGACCAGGACTCTCCAAATTTTTTGGGGGTGAACCACATAAGCTATTGCACAACTGTTCGAGGGACGGACATCTTGCGTAATGTGATTTTTTCGGGATATGTTCCATACTACCAAATCAACACATTTTTCGTAAATATATCATTTTTTCATTATTGGAAAAACGTGTTTTGCGGCCGGACGAAATGGCTTTGCAGGACGGATTTGGCCTGCGGCCATAGTGTGGAGAACCCTGATATAGACTATGAAGAGGAGTGGTGACAGCAAACACAATTGTCGGAGTCCAACACCAACGCTGAACGGCTGTGATTTGCCTCGTCGACACGGACATAATCTTCTGAGCAGGAATACATTTATTAGACTGCCAACAAGAGGCACCCGTCAACACCGTACTCCCACAACCCCCTCAAAGCTTTTCATGAGGAACCCGACCTTATACTTTCCCAAGGTGGACAAAACATGTGTATACGTCTTTGTTATACTCCCAGGATATCTCGAAAGTTTGGTGGAGAGTGGAAATTTAGTCTGTGATTCTGTGGCCGCGATGGAAACCGCACTGGGTATCATCAAGTTTTGGTTCAGTTATTCTCGCGGCATCTTGGCATTCACTTTTCCTGGGAGACTTAACAAAGAGATGCCGCGGTAGTTGGTTCATTCACTCCAGTCTCCCTTTTTGTGTATGGAGATGATGAATTTGCCAATCTTTCGGTGCCCTTGCGAAATGCCATGCCACTTGACAAACACGAGTCAGCCAAACCATCCGGCGTTCTAAGTTCCCCTAATTCACTATCAAACTTTTCGCAATTAGCTTTAAGCTTGGATTTAGCAGCGGCATCAGAGAGCTTATTGATGCACAGTTCTACGGAAGTTTTCATATGTGCTAAGTTAAAACATCCCGCCTGAAAAACTTTGTTTAGTTCTGTCAGGTGAGGTGCCAATGATGACAAAAGGAAAGCACCACGTTGAAATTTTATGTTTTCATAAGTTAAAGTAATACAACGCGCATTGCATCATTTTTATTTTCAGACAGCTGCTTCAGTGTGGCCGAAATAGCCAAAATCTCACTACTTATTCTCACTAGTGCCTTACTCGACAACTACCTTTTTTTGCATGCGCACTGCAACTGCCGACCTTCAGTCTTCATCGAAGTCCAATGCATCGCCAGACAAGCCAATCGCAACGGTGAAACAGTAAAACACTTCTATAATTGCATTCAAGTGCTTTCGCAGTTTCGTACACCATACTGCACGCATCTGTGGCAGTATAGTAAGAGGCCGAAGCGAGGCGGTGCGCATGACAATGTACACATACCAAACTTACAATTTCGCTTCCAATTTCTGCGCCAGAAAATTGTGTCGGCTTATAACATTACAGCCGTCTGTTGCAATAACCACGTGCAAGAAAACATGCATTCCTCAAATCGTTTTACTTCAATACAAGGTAAAACCTATCTTGGCTTTCAGAATTTAGGGTGTCATTGCAAAATTTTAG
>JGI24021J15306_10011356_pt1 | contig 11065 bp, 7 predicted proteins | sample Ectturendosymbi1_FD_15306 | JGI IMG/M metagenome (IMG submission 15306)
CCCATTTCATGTTTGGCCCCCCGGTTGCTGCATACATCCAATATTGTATTTAAAACTGTGCCCCCCCCCTTTTGGTCTTTGGCCCCACCTGCTGCGAAATCTTGGTGGCGGGCCTAGAGGTCTAACGCAGAATGCCAAAGGATATGTTAGTTTTGCGAAACATTTCGCAAAATATCAACACCCGCCTCTCTGGTTTGATGACTGAACGCTGTTTCAATAAAGTTGGACCGGGGTTAATACCGGTGACGTCGTGCCTACTGGAGCCCAAGACCCCAAATTTTAAGCGAAGTTCACAAACACAGAGGGTCATAGCGAACGAGATGTGGAGTCCGCGTCGCGGATTTATTTTGTATATATAGGTCGATATATATATTGGTCGATCTCTCCATATCTTTGCTAAATCGACGTCCTGGTTAAAACGTTAGCCACGTTGAACCAACACCTAAAAATAAGCAAATTCAGTCACTTTGCCGAAAGTCACGATTTCGTGATTACAACACACTTATATGGGACAAAAACAGCTGCATTATGGCATTTCCTCCAAAACAAAAAAACAAGGAAACCAGATCAATAGCCACAGTGTTAAAAGAATAGTGCCACATTCTTTGATGCTATGTCGTCATAGACACTCGAAGTGTCGATATAAAATTACCCTGTTTGTCAGTGTGACAATTGTACGAATTTCCGGGCGAAAGAGTAGTTTTTAGAAGAAAATCAACAGACTTGCAACCATTGTTTTTAATTTGAAGAAAATGCAAATCATTTTTTGTTTTGCGTACCACCTATCAAGCAATTCAAATACGTTTTTATTTTTACAATTTGTTATCCCTTACTAAAACTTCAAAATTTCTGATATATACACGGTGGTCCAAAAGATGTATCCATTTCATTATCGTTATCATCTCATGTCATTTTAACCCATGCTTTTGTTTTCCAGGTAATTCATAGCAAGAACTCCAAAGGTTTATTTCCCAGCTTTAGTGGATCAGGCAGCAAGATAGATATTCCGTGCAGGAAAGGATCAGGATTGTAGAGGCCTATTTCGCGATGATATCAGTTGTGCAAACTCAGTGACAATTTTGAAGGGACTTTCCATGTAGAAACGCTCCAACCAGAGGAGCAGTAAAGTATCTCCTGGACAAGTTCAGGGAGGCAGGAATTTCGCAGGGTAAGGTCGTAGCGGCCGGCCACGGTTAGTGAGGACATAAAATCACATCGTGACTGCTAGACAATGTTTGGAACAGTCTCCAAGGAAATCGACAAGGCTCTTGCCCCAGCAGATCGATCTTGCAAGGAGTTCAATTATGTGCATAATGCGCCAGGATCTTCACCTGCTTCCTTATAATATGCATGTTTTACAACTTCAAACCGATGTGAATAAGGCTTAGGGGCGTGCCTTGGGGAAACCATCAGTCAGCGAATCGAAGACCATCCTGATTTCTGGTGCTTCATTTTTTCAGTGACGAGGCAAATTTCCACATTAGCGGTCGTGTGAACAAACGGAATACGCGTTTTTGGACTCAGGTTCAGCCGCGTGAGCATCAGTATCGACCTCCTTAATGTGGAAAATGCCACTGTTTGGTGCGAGTTTGGTCCTAGTGGCATTATCGGGCCGAACTGGTTCGGAAATGCTGACGGACATCCGTTTACTGTGAACACAGAGCTGGGCATTAAATTAATAAGAAAATTAATCCCGACACCGAGGCGGAAGCGAGGAGTCGACCTGGAGACTGTGATTTATCTTCAGGATGGAGCAACACCGCGTTGCTTCAATGCTTCACTCGAATACCTCCATCGTTACTTCCCTGGAGACAGGATCATCTCCTGTGGTACGGACCACGCTTGACCTGCCCATTCTCCAGACCTATCCCCTTTGGTTTTTCTGTGAGGATACCTAAAAGTCAGAGTCTATGCTAACAATCTCCAAATTATTGATGCGCGCAAGCATAACATTCGAACGGAAATCAGGAGAATTCCCAATAAGGTGTTGGACAGGGTAATTATAAACTTCGATCTGCGAGTAGCCACACTGACTCAGCGCAGAGGAGCTTGGATCGAGCACATTATAAACTATTGAGCTGCGCTCGCAAAATGGTCATGTACGAGGAAAAACTTACACCACACAAAACTTACATGTCTATAAGACAGAAAATGAAAACAATTGCAAATCATGCTTTTCAGTACAAAATGGCACTTCATCAAACATGAATACATCTTTTTGGACCACCCTTCAGCAAATTACACATATTTAAAATATTTTTCTTCTCCGAATTTCAACCCTTTTCAGTCTTCTTTTTCACCACTGCAAAAAAAGCATTTAATTTATGTTTTTCCTCTTTACTATTTTCTTGGTCCTCATTACTTTTTAATGTTTGACTAATATGTTCATGAAAAATCTCAAATCTCTTCCCAATAACTCTGTTAAAATTATTCCGTTTTGGTAAGCCTCCAAGCCTGCTTACAGGATACTCACTGAGAGGTAGCTGATGTTACGTAACAAGGTGACAGAGAGACATCAGTTTGATTCAGTTCAGTCGCTACCTGATGAAAAGTCTTGGCAGTTGCTATCTGTTTTTTCAAGTGACAAAAAGCACTATGATTTGACCATATCGTGGTGTATCAGCGAAAGAAAAATCTAAAATGCATCACTGCAGAAGTTAGATTGGATCATACAGGGTCTTATTCTGCGACAACACAGAGCCTGCGCTGGACTTGTCGCCAGGATACGCGTTTCTTAAACTGCTTGTCTTAAATGCTCGTTCGCAAAACCACTGTTCAGATAAATATCCGACATGCGTCAGTGCGTGTCGTATCTTATCGCCAATCAACGACCTCAACATCCCACGAATGCGGGCCTAAAGCTCCTTACACTTGCAAGGCCTTTTCTCCAAACCAGTCGCCTTTGCCAAGGCTGCGGATGAATACAGGAGGATCTTTTGTAGCGCTGTTTCGCTTCGTTACATTCACCTGCGGAAAGCAAAAGCCGGACTCAGAAGATTACACAAACCGATACCGGTAAACGTCGACAAGGATATGAAGATACCATCGGGTACGCGGGCCCTTGTCTTACTGCGGATCTGCTGCAACGGTTTGGGCGCAGTGTGCAAAGCCCAATATTTGGCAGCGACCTGATTAACGTCATGCACTAGCTATCAAGATAACTGTGCAGAGATATTCATCGCAATATAAAGCACCCAGAAAGACAAAAGGATTAAGGCAACGGATACTGGCACTTTTCCTTTGCTTATTCTCATTAGGGCTGAGGTCCTGGCTTGCTTGGTTACCTGTGTCATGAGCCGTCTTAGCTGTTTGAACGCTTTTATGAAACTAAACAAGGTCTTTCTTTTGGGTTTCTTGTTCGTTGCAATTTAGATTACAAATTTATGTTTTACTTGAGCTTTTTTAATTTTGGTGTTGAAACAAATAAGGCCTAGCTAACGTTTCTATCAAATACACTTTCAATTGTTATTTAATAAGAGTAACGACCCATGTCATTCACAAGTCGCTTCTGTACGCCGTTTCTTTGTAACAAACATTTCAAAATCATTCTCAGTGTATAAATGTGTCAAACAAGAATGAACCATATTAATTTTTTACTACAGCATTTCTTTATTTGTTTCGCTGCATTCAATTTAAGTATCCTGCGTCCTAACAAATTTAGGCTAAAGCAAAACGAAACAAGCACTGATTTAAGCAGCTGGCCGGAGGTATAAACAACTAAGGTAGTTAGTTAAAAGCCGAACCGAAACTGCTCTTGAGTTTTTCGGCGGAAGTGAGTAGCCTAAAATACAAAATATCGCACGAAAACGCACAAGCGCAAAATTTCATTAGAACTCACGTTTCCTTTGCTGAGGATGTAGAACGTGTCGCCGACAGCCCCCTGACGCAAGATGTACTCTCCGTCTTCGTAACGGCGCTGTGGACGTCAAAAAATGTTAGTTGGTTCAAACAACGTGTTCATAGCACAGGCGCCCGAAAGTTCGGTATGCTGCACCAAGCAAGCAGCTGGACTGCAATAGCGTATTGTGCTCTAACAAACGCATGCGTTACAGGCGATTGTTCTTGGCAGCTGTCGATTGATTGCAAAGACCGAATGGACCGCGAAGTTTATGTCATAAACCAACCTATTGACTGGTAAAGGGATTGCCAGCAGTTGGCGCAATGAAAGCTGGACATTTCGCAAGTTGCGCGATAGAAAGGATCTACTGAAATTATCACACGGAACCTTTGCTTAGCAAAACAAACGACGTATTTATCTTGACAACAGTGATGTTCCTCATGGCAATTCTAAGCAGGAGGAATGCGAGAATCGATGTGACAGCATCTACACTATTTGATAGGACGCCGCCAAACAGCGGGTAGTTTTTACAGAACTTTTCGCTTCTTTGCTGCTTCATCTTGTGCAAGTTAAACTTTTGATTTGCCAAAATGATCCATGCAAGATTATTGCAAGATCTACTAAAACACACGGACGAACTTGGGAAGGGGAGAGTGTAACAGAAGCAGACGTTGTTGCCCAAGGCCACCACCACGGCACGCTCAGCGTAAACGGCTGAATGACGTGGAGAACGAACCGAATTTATTGACAGCGTGATATGTATTGTGGGTGTGCATGTAATGAAAATGACTGCAACTGAAATAACGTAGCAAACAAACGCCTTGCGCATTTACATGTGGCGACTTCAAAGTGCAACGCTTTGAAAGGGATTCGCGGTCCTGGTCATTTTGGCCATGAACTCATCTCGTCGCGGACACCTGGCCGGATTCGCCTGAAGTAACGGGACCGCCGTCGTTTTACTGACGAGGCGTTTAATCTGGCGGTGTATCGCTTTCGCTGATTTTTGCTGGAATTCGTGGCCGGACATAATTGGCTCAAAACGAGGCCTTGTTTAACCTTCGCCGTTGCCTGTTTTGCTCAGCTAAGTCGCTCCCGCGCGCAAACAACCAGTCGGTTGAACAGAGACGGCGGCGCTTCGTCGTACAAGCCAAGCCTCTCGAAAGCCGCAGCAGCGAAACTGCAGGAAAATCGGTTTAATTCGCCCAGCGTCGAAAAACACGAAAAACAGGCGATGGTGGTTTCTTTCCTGGACAAGAAGGACTGCTTCTTATCACAGTCGCAGTTATTCTCTGAAAAGCTTCGCGCGCGCTTAAAGTTGAGTACTCTGCGCTAGCTTTTTAATTTGGTTGACATTCGGCCGTCTAGCATAAGATTCGCACATAACCCGCCGATTGCCTCAAACCAGTGAGTCATTATTTGTTTTCAAACATCACTTCCTGCCCTGTTGATTACTGATCCGAAAAGAAAAAAAGTTTGTTGAAAAAGCGTTTGTGGAAGCATTTGCGCAGCTATGTTTTAGGCTTTGTTACTTCTTGGTTGTTGCCTAACTAACAATTAAGAGGAAGATCAAATGGCGATGCCTCAAATCGTCAAGAAAACTAATTAAATGAAAAGGTGATTACCGAAACATACCAGCAGCAAGCAATATATGCTTGCAAAGGATATGTTTCAAATATTTCGCTCACATTCCAGTAAATTCAAAATTTTCTTGCTCCTGAATTTTCTAGAGGACGCGCGCAAAACACCGTGGCTCCCACAATCCAATCATCTATAAAGGTTCGAGCAAGCATGGGCGTGTGGAAAATGTCATTCGCGATGATAAACAAATCTCAGACGTTCTCGATCCAAAACCATGCCGCAAAACCTTTGACTTGAGAAGGCTATTGCACTCTTCCATCCATCATTCCAATTACGACCTGCTCCTCCGAAAGGCCAAATTTACCTTTTTTCTCCTCTTTAGCTCACGAAAAGTAATTATTGTCCTTTTTAAAATTAATACCTACTGCATGGCAACAGTCTCATGGAAAGGAGTATTAATTGTCACTTAGCGCCTCAGCGTGCCAACTTGTCATTAAGCGCCATGGCCTTCGTCAACAAAACTTCTTTGCCTTTTAATCTAGCCACTACTTCCTTTTCCATATTTCATAACATAACTTTCTTATAGTATCTGTGAGCCAAAAGTCAAGAAATGGATTTTGCAGATGATTCAGGCGGTTATATTCGATATTTTCGATGGAGAAATGGTCGAGGATATCGTCAAGTTGTTTATCGCTGAAAAGCGATTGATCGTCAAAAAATTTAGTTAATGTTTGTCTTTGAATCTATCGCTTAACATATTTCTACCTTATCTGCGTCCACTGCAAAATACCTCTGTTTTTAATCCTTGAAAGAAAAGACAGATTGCGTCATGGCGCTTTGGGTCTTTTGCTTGCAATTGTGGCCAGAGCGGTGGCAAGTTCGAGTTCAGAAAAATTTAGTCGATTTTAGCTTTGTGTTGAATTTCCTGGAAGAGAAGAGCATTAGGCAGCTGCGATTTAAGATTTTGACGCGCAATCAATAAATAAGCCGACCGTTTCTGCTGAAATCTTTCCCAAAAACAGCAAAATTGTAGTCTCTTGAAAATCATTCTATAATAAAGTAACCTCCAGTCAACCCCCACACGCGCGAAGGCACTTACCTCCTCCATTACGTCGACGATCCTTCTCAAAATATCTTCGCTCAATGAGGCGAACGTCGGAACACTAAAACAGCAAAACAATCCACTTCAGCATGATGCTGACAAGCGAGAGTTACAAGCAGCAGAAATCTGCGAGAACCTACAATGATGTTGTGCCCACGAAAGATGAGCTGTCAAGCAGAGTTTCAAAAACACTTCGCGGAAAAATCAGTAAATTTATATGCTCATCGATCTTCTGCTGATATATTCGACATCGAAATTAAGAGTTCCAATTCAGTTTTGACCCAAACAAAGGATGAAAGAACAAAGCTCCAAAAATTCATCATCCGCATTTTTACAAATTTACCTTGCTGAAAAAAGCAGACACTCTATCATAGGCGTAGCCAGGGGGGTCAAGGAGGCCATGGCCCCTCCCAAAATTTCTAGCATATCCTGCCATTTCGTGCTTTTGAGAGGCAGTGTCCCAAACAAAACATTGTTGCTAGCTTAAGTCAAAAGATTTAGCCCAAAAAACTTTGGGCTGGCTACGCAACTGCACTCTATGCGTCGCAGTGAAAGCGTAATGGGCATTTACTTTTTGTTTTATTTTAGGGTTGCTGCATTCTACATTTTTGCTAGCGATGGTTTACCTGTGAGCTGTAATAACGCAACAGTTTCTCGCAAGCAAATCAGCGTAATCGAAGATGTTTTTTACAGATAACAAAATTCAGGGGTGTATTGTTACAAAAGCAGGGGGAACGCTCTATTAAACAGAAGACATGCCTTGCTATAACCAAGATGGTTCAGAATTTCTTCCGCTGAGAATTGCGCATAAATGGAGAATACATGCTCCGGCGATTATGCGCCACATCAAAAAATTAAAAAAAACGCCCTTCCTTTTTCAAAACAAGGGGTCAACCTTCCCCTGCAAAAGCACCTCTGACTGAATGTGGTGATTGAAAATAAAAGAAACACAACTGTACAAAGTTAAGTCATGTGAGCTGGGAACAATTGTTCTTCTCATAACGGAAAAAACTAAGCAGTTACTTCGGGTTTCAAACTTCTCGTATTTCCTTTCCATTGCAGCTTCATAATCTCAAATCGAGGGAAATTATACGCAGAGCTAAACCATACATTTTAGAATGACTTTATTACAATAACGATAATACGCCAGCTTTAATGTTTAAAATATTGAGCTAGAGCTTTCGTTCTGAGAGCAGTTAGCTGAGCACAACATCATACTGGTGTTACAGCCGACCTCGAGCGTATTTTGTGAAAAAGCGTAGCCTGTTTATAGAAAGCAAAACCATTGCATCTTGCCATGAAGTAATGCCCTGTTGGAAAATATATCGAAACATCCGCTTGTAATGTGGCATGAGTTCTAAAAAAGCTTTCACATGTTCTAACAACTTCACGCTTTTATCTAAGCTTTGTTGACGTTCTAGCACCAGTTGTGGACAGGAAAACGGGATGTAATTACCAAGGCAATTGTGTAGCGCAGCAGGTGCTGTTATGCGCACGCTAACAATCGAGAAGCACGAGTTGATTGCTTTTGACTGAGAAGTGACGGCAGAACCCACCAAGCCTGGTTGAAAAACAACTTTCAGCCATATAATGAAAGTGATCATAACACACATATATTAAACTTGCGATAAATGAGTCTTGACACGGTGCGTCATGCGCTCCCAGTAAGTGCTGCGATTAGATTTACTGGCAGACCTTTTCAGAAATTCAAGATATTCTGAATGCTTGAGGAGCCCGCTTCTCATCATGATTGCCTGGAAGCAGTGGCGATCGATTGCCCACGACCGGACATGTGTCGTAGCTGCGAGAAGTAAACAAGGAATTGAAGTCGCGAGTTATGTACGACGTAAACCGAGTGGGGAAAAGTTCAGAGTTTGAGTGGTTCTTACATTAAGTTTCGTTGGCCATAGAAAACTGGAAAAAAACAACACGAAAAGAACACAACAAAGTATGAAAGGTAGAACACTTTTGAGCGAAACAACAACGTAAGTTGCTGCAAAGCTAATCCCCCATTGTTGCATACTATTTCATCACAACATTACCAACCATGAAAGGCCTGGATATAAAACGTTTTATTTCGTAACAATTTCTTTTAATCCGCAATGCTTCGGCCACACATTCACTGGAGAACACGATTTTGACTGAGATTGGTAAACTTTAATAGAAACAGGTAATATTGCATCTTCAATGCCACATTTTTTGGCCGGAGGTCAATTTATTTTTACATCATGCTGTGCTTTGTCTTGCACAGTGGTTTTCAACCTTTTTTGTACCGTGATTCATTAAAGCAACCCACTATAACCTAACGACTCCATCTAAAACTCATATGAAGAAAATGTAATGCAGCAGAGTACATAAAATATCTGCTCACGACCCCTTCAAAAATGGTCCACAACACCTCTGGGGGCCGCGACCCCAGGTCGAAAACCACTGGTCTAGTGTAATCAATGAGGATTGCTTCCAGGAATTTAAAAAAGAACTTGGAAAAATTAAGCACCTCTACTTATCAGGTGAAAAATCGTTAAAATTGTGCATTGTTCAATCAACCTTGGCAAAAATCTAATTTCAGGGGTGGGTGCCGTGTGGTCTTTGTAAGCTGTTCAAAGCAAATTTTCATTACCACTTTTCTCTGAAGAGAATGCTTTAAGAATCAGTTGCAATTACTACGCAAGATTTAAGCGGACGCAAATTAAAACTGAGAATACTATGGTGAAATGCAGAATCAAAAATACGTAGGTCTATGTTTTGTTTACCCAACAAACATACCACTGCAAAAAACAAAAAATAAACTGACTGGAAATGAATGCACTTTCTTGAAAATTGCTTGCTGCATACAATTCTCCTCGACTTGAACTGACAACTGCCAGTTTTTGCCTCTTTTGGTTGACGAATGATTTGAAAGGGAAGGAACGATAAGCAAAACTCTTGGGAATTTTATAGAAAAATTACTGATGAGCGTGTATCTTTCTATTCGCTCTTCATATTTAAATTAAACGCTTCAGTGACATTGATCACAATGGATTGTTGCTGGCATCACATTTATAGAATAAACGAAAGCAAGCCATATTTTTTCCTCCGAAAGCACATGAAATTATTCAAACTGGTGGCACTGAAACAGTTATGGTGTTGGATCGTTACAGTTTATCCACACGCGCAAATTGAACAGGAGTCCGATGCCAGTTGCTTCTTTGTGGACAACTTCGTCCTCCGTTGCTGATTTTAGTCAGCACATTCAAGAAACACGTGGATCATTGACGCGCGTATCAAATATGTGCGCAAGTAACTTGTTTTCGAGCGTGCAGCAACCAGCATCACCTTTGACCGTGGCGGTACGCGTGCAGTTGTAGAGTATCGCAAGTTCTCCGAAGACCTTCCCTTCGGCCATGCTGCAGAGATGAGCTCCAGCTTTCGTGACGGCGACTTTGCCCTCTTCGCGAGCATGTCAAAACAAAACCACAATTCAATTCAATTTAAACAAAATCGCATCTGTATGCTGGAAAGCACCGGATCAACCTCGCTGTCTTGTTCAGCTGGCCATAAGCGAGAGCTCAGATCTATCGGCAAGGTGTGATAGAAAACAAGCAAAATTTTGCTGCACCTGCCAACAGCTGAAAGAGCGCATTAAAACATCAAAAAAATTGCCTGAATGGTTATGGTGGACTTTGACAGCCATAAGCCAAAACCACATATTCGCTTGTTATTCACCGCTTACAACCAGCAGTCGACAAAAAACACAAATCAATAGTTCTTGTTTTGGTTTTTGTAAGTGGTCGAGAAACGGATTGCTTGCATTCACGAATGAGCAAAAAACGGTTTTAGTTACGACTCGGGTTCGAGTTGCCTCTCAGTTAGCACCATACGAAAACAAAGGCAAAACCATAATTCTTCTCGTCACTAAGGAGAGCGTTAGCACTGACGGCAATAATCGAANGAGAAAACTATCACCCAAAAGTCTTAACAGTAAAAGAGGACCCCTGTGGTACCTTAATATTTAGGCAAAAAAAGCCATGAAAAGTTGGCCTTGACCAATTGCAACACTCTGATTGAAACCTGGGCCATTTAGAAGAAATGTGACCATTGATAACATCAATTTCAAATCAGCTTTGATATCGAATTTTGCAAATTTTAATGGACGAAACTTTTCAGGATGTTTAAATTCTGTAATTTGCGTATGTCATTTAATAGCGATGGCGCCCTTGAAGTTTGTCAACCAAGTCGTGATGAGAAAGCAAAATATGATGATGATGATTCACGAATCGCCGGTTGTTAGTGATCGATCCATCACCGCAGACATCGTTCATTTGCTGATTTGGGACGAGGCGGCAAATCACCTCCGAAACCCAACCCTTTCCTTGTTTGCTTGTCAGCTGCTGGCAGTGATACAACAGAAACTCTGTGACTCAAATTTTTAATAGGAAATCGATTTCACGTAAAATTACGCATCCTCACATCCTCACTGAGGATGCGTAATTTTACGTGAAATCGATTTCCTATTAAAAATTTGCTGATCGATTCCTTGCTTACACCCATCGTGGAAAGTACATACT
>JGI24021J15306_10011358_pt1 | contig 11064 bp, 7 predicted proteins | sample Ectturendosymbi1_FD_15306 | JGI IMG/M metagenome (IMG submission 15306)
CCCGCCGGTCTAGCTCGACACGCTCAGTTTATCACAACAAGACTGTATTCACTCATGGTTTTATTGATATAGCTTTATGCACTGCGATATTTTACTTCAACAGGGGTTTACAACTCATTTTAACATACAACAACTTTCTCACAGTAATCAAGCGTTACTGCGCCGTTCTGCTATATCATAAGGAGGAGAGAGAGTGACCCATGTTATTAAGCAGTAGCACTACGACCTTCTTACAGAAATTGGCTATACCTTCGGTGATTCCGTTATTCTAGCCGTTCTAGAATAGTAGCCAGCTACAAGTGTATTCTGATTCACGAATTCGCCAGACCCCACAAGTTCGCCAACTATCCATCCTTTCCATTCAACCTATTCCAGAAAGGTATCTCCACTTCTGGTTTAGGTGTTGACACTGGTAAGCCCACGAGATCAACTGATTGACTAGTGAGATTAAGGTCGAGAGGAAAACACAACACGTAACACCCTGGGTTTTTAAGTTTGATCGCATTTTTTACAGTAATTCTGATTTCCTGAATGAAATTTCACGCTTCAGTGATTATCGATTAGATCGTGAATTTTGTTTTCGATGCATGAGCTATCACAATTGAATTCTATGTTATTATCAATTATTCTCCTCCTGAATATGACGGATAATAAATGTGTAAAATGCAATTTCTTAATACATCAAATAAATGCACATAATAATGTTCTAATGGAGTTAATGTCTTTATCCGTTGTTTTAATGTCCAACTACGCTCAGTTTTTCGTGAACTCGTCAGTGCTTCCAACTTGATCTCTTTTGTTGTATTAGACAATTGAAGTCTTCTTTCGTTGTTGTTTCAGGATCATAAGACGTTTCATGTTGAGGAACCGAAACGAACTCAACATTCCTTTCCACTGTGTTTAATTGAAGATGTCGGGTATCTTTATAGAAGGGTGAAATGCATAAAGTCAATGAAGAAGCTGAAAAATCGAGGTCCTTATTGATGAACTCCTGGTTTAAATGATTTCTTTTCTGGAGAGTGTTCTTTACATGAAAACGATAGAGTTGGTCTCCTCCTTTATTGAAGAAGGATGAATCCGTTTTAAATCTTGTTTTTGGGTTGTCGGCGACCGTAGAACATAAGGTCCTCGGATGACCCTGCAATGTCCTGTGAAGATTCATACATGGGTTCGTACATAAATTGATGTTGTTTTCCAAAAAAGTATAGTCGAACTTGTCTTGATATTGGGAATTAAAGAAGTGGATTAAAAGATATTGTACACATTACAAGGCGTCATTGCATGAACTCTTCTTTGATGATGTTTCTCGTGACTCATTTTCTGAAAAATAACTTTTTGCAAATAAAAATTGTCACAACGTCGGTATTCGGAATGTAAGATAAAATCGTTTATAAGACTTTCAAAATTCACATCGGATGCGATTATTTCCGTAGATATTCCTGTCGTAGGTGTCATCGAAAGTAGAACACTAATCCTTATGGTAATTATTTTAAATTTCAATGAGCATCTGATTTATCAGAGAATCGCTTGATGACATGCACATGACACTTTCAATGAATTGTAATAGTACAGTCATGTATTTGTATAACCCAAATCAAGCACGTACACATGTGGAAGAAAGCTGGAACATTTTACTTCTGAAACGTTGCCAAATAATTTTGCAAAAGAAGCTTCCTTTACAACTTAGGGGTATGTCATCGAAACATGTTACCCCTTATATACGCGGCAGTTTCCCAACACGTAATATTCGTGTAACAAAATAAAGTTCTTTTCCCAATCCAACAGTTAGGCTCAGATTTTTATCAGATAACTGTTTTTCAACACTATCTAAGTGCTAGAAGAATTCCGTTTGCTCCTTAGCCACAATAATTATTTTGTTTGGCTACGTTCTTTTCATAGAGCTTATGAAACGGAAATATTGGCTTAATCAATCTTTCCCATCTAGGGTGCTGTCTGTGTTTAATAAGGACCTCTTTCCAGCTCCGAGAACATGGTGAGTTTAATTCTTACATCACTTTGTTCGTCAGGGTTTTTGTTCAATCTGGTGAGGTAGTCTATATTACTGAAATGTGAACTTCGTTAATCATTATCAGGCACAGTCTTTTGTCAACGTTTGCTCTAATAGTTCTAAAATGCCCGATGGTTTCTGCTATAACCATTATAAAGCTGAAGTGGTAATTTAATACATTTCTTCACATTTCAATTTATGGTCCGACTATCAATAAAAAGATTTCTTTCAAAATTAAATATTCGTGAATTTTCCTATTAGACATAACCTTCAATTTCCATATCTCCAGGGTGTAATGATTGGTTCTTCAAGATTTTGATCGCTATTAAGCTCGGTATTTTTCAGTGGTGATCATAAAAGGCATCACGAAATCTATACATCAAGAGGTTTTAAGTTATATTTCGCAAAATTTGATCGTCAACGAATGTTACCTGCTGACAATACTTATCTTTTCGAAGTCCTAAAGGAAGACTTCCTATCATAATCCTTTACACAAAAATCTCCCTAGGGAGAATAATGCATATTGTTTTATGCACATATTCCTTAGATTTTTGATGATATCTTTTTATTATTTTGCCTCTTTGCTCCTCGTTATTGGAACACTCAGAGTTTAATACACTTGTCATTGTTATTGACTTAGGTACATAGTTCGTGACAAGCGTTATCAGAAATTTTTAGATCGCTTTTTTGATTTTAGGTCAATTTGCGTGACCATTTAGGATATATAAAGCATTTAATTCAAAGAATTCCGTCACTAAATAGGAACGTTTTCGAAATTATTTCTGATCTTGATTACAGCGATCTTTCTACGGAAATTGATCATTAATCTATTACTATTCTCAAGGAAGGGGTGGCATATAAAGTCAAGTTTGATGGCAAGTATTTGCTTGTATACAATGCTGAGGTGAAAATCTAATAGCTTAAAAGGTAACCTGAAAGGATTGTAGGAATCCATAATAAATGAGATAAATTAATTAGTCTCATATACTGTAATACTAGAGGTTATGATCATTTGAGAAGGGTTTTGAGATATGCGTAAAAGTTTTTTTCAAACCTACTGGTGGTGGAATTGGATTTCCTCTTACGACAAAACTTAGCAATATGACCGATTTTGTTGCAATTATAACATCGAGTCTGAGAAAGATCTTTCGTCATAAGAGTCCTTTCAAAATTAGGATTATTAGATATACAATCAGCCAAAACATTGGTCACTGCAATTAAACTTAAAGGGGTCAAGTACAATGCTTCTGAGTTCATGCTTTGTTCAGAGGATTTGGAATTAATTTTGGGATGTAATATTTTTAAAAGATCACTAAGAAGTGAACAAAAACAATCAAATTTTTGATGCAATTCGTGTAAGCCTTTTCCTATTCCTTTTGTATCTTCTCGTAGGGAATTTTGAAATTCCTTATTTAAAGCTATCATTTTCCCTATCATCTGATTATCACTCACCCTCGAGGTTGATTTTCCTCGAATTTCTGAAATTTATTCTATAATGAATTTTTGTAAATTTTCTTCCAGACTTCCATCGTTTGAGACCGTTGATGAGAACTCTGGGTCATTCTGGGTATAGTCTTGGCTTCCACTAAGTGTTTCCTGTAAGTCCTCCAACAGATCTTTCGTTTCCGAAATTAAATTTTTTGTAGGTATCTGTTGATTTAACCAGAGATCGTTTTGTGGTTCATTCTTGCCACAATGTTTAAAGTTATTTGAGCCGTGTTCCTCTTCTTCATCATAAGCGTTTTATTTCTCACCTTGTTCTTTGATGATTACTGGAGTTAGTTCATGAGTATAAGCATTTTGTTTTATACATGTAGTTTCGTCCTCACATAGGGATGACAATTCAGTGTCAAATCCCAAACAAGTGTAGGTCAATTTTTTACTATTCATTGCTATCGTTTTTCTGCAACGACAAATAATTTTCATAAAATATCAACAAACGCTTTTAACAATTATTACATAATTTTATTTCTTCGTTTCTTCTTGCTCTTTGAACTTGTTTCACCCTTCCTTTGTATTTATACTGCTATCGAAATAGTAATTGCATAAAGAGAGTTCCTTTTATTATTTATTTACAAGAAGGACAAGGGAAACAATGTATAATAATTCACGTCATGTGCCTTACCTTAGCAGGACTGCCTAAAAGTCGTAGTTTATGTTATCTGGAATTTGTATTTCAAACGGAGTTTCTTCTTGTTGTATTGATCTTCTAACAAGATCGAAATATGGACTACTTTCTGTAAAGAACTGGCACTCAATAAATTAAACTATTCTATTTCTAAAGCTTTAAATTATGATGTACAAAACTACTGGGTTCTAGATTCGTTGATTAATGAGAATATTATTCATGGAATTGGGCAATAGCATAAAGACACCCCAGGAGCCTTCCTTTGGGTATTATAATCTGCTCCAGGCTTGGCTTCTTGGTAAAATATAGAGTCAAACCACTACTAGTATTAATGTGAAATACAAGGACTATTCCAGCCCATTGTTGTGCGGGCAGGAANGGAAATAAAATCCCTTTTTATCCAAAATGGTTATTCCTGGTAAATGTAAATATAAGTTAGTTTTTATTTTATGCAACGGTTTGTCCAATTTAAAGGAATCTGGACACATTACTATGAAGCGTCGTTGGGGTCTATCCCAAGCAATAGATTAAGGGTCTTTGATTTTAAATGTAAAGTTACTATGTTTATGGGCGTAAATCTTTTCTATGGCATATGCTTTATTAACACTCTCCTGATCTTGAGATCCTTCTTCAGATGAAGAAGAGGTGCACGCCTTCTCTGAATGTTGACTCTGTCTTTCCTTCTGAACGTACGAAGCGACCGGTGTGTGCATCTGGATCGGATGTTTCTCAGAATAACCATTTCCTTAGCTCCTGAGACGATTTTCTGTCCTCTACCAGTTCAGACGTCTCGTTGGCTTATCTATTTCTGATTTATTATCTATTTCTGCTTCTAATTCTCGTATTTCTTCTTCAAATCTCCGTATACCCTCTTTCTTTTCATAATACTGTGGTTGCAAGTCTGTCGTTATTGCAAGGGTTTTTAAAATAAAATTTCAACTGTTTATTCGGGAGTTCCAAATTGGGTTGAAAGGTATTTTATTGATGGTCTCCTGATCTTTTAGCAGGAAGATCTCTAAGCGTCACCAAAGAAATCTCCATGCCTGGTCCCACGGTAGTAGCAAGTGACGAGTTCGCTAATACCACCAGACCATTTGCAGATTGGAAGAGTTTTCCAAAATCACTTTCACAGTAATCATTCATGAAAATATTTTCTATTTTGTCATAGCTTGCACCCAAATAACATTTGGTGTGCCCTTCCGTTCTCCTCAAATCAAATAGCTACAAAAATGTCAAATAATTTTCGTCAATCGCTAAAGTAAATAATTTTTGCTAAACCTTTCCTAATGAAATTCACGGTTACTATGGAGTGAATGACTGTCACAAAAATAATAGAAGAAACAGTAACATGGTGCTTAATGGGGATGAAGATAACGTGGTCGGCAGGACATAGAAGAAGTGCGAACACAATCTGCATGGGCCCAAGTACATAATTGTGAGAGTTTCGAAAATCTTATAGACTACCTTTACATTCGGTATCATAGGTATGAAATCTACAGCGAATACCATAGGCTGTCTTGACATTTGACATCATAGGCATGATACCTGCAGACTCATAAGAATTGACAAATTGTCGTGATCAATAAGTTAAAATTTATAACAATAGTCCTTCACAGCCACGGGACATCAGTGTCGTACATCGGACTAAAGATTCTATCACTTCTTCCCATCCTACCGCTCAACGCCGTCCTCATCCTATTCACTCATTTATTATATAATTATTAGAAATTTGGTATCTCTTTTATCATGTATAACTTGTCATATATAATTTATCCATAAAAATGTCATATATAATTTACTGATGCACTATAGTGTCTATGAGTGAATATAGATACCATAAGTCTCCTCTTGGCTATAGGAATCAGCGGTCTGGTTCTGAGGAAGATAGGAATCGTGAGGGACAAACCCACTGTAGTTACCAGCAGAGGGTAAGGTTTAACTCCTTCTCCTACTTGAGATCGAGTATCTGATGAGTAGGATACTCATTTTTCAACATCGTGCAACAACATATTAATAATTTCAAACGATGGAAACTTCCCAGGCCAGAGGAGCGTGAGCTTATTAATAGCAATGTGTAGATTTGAAATAATTTGTGCACCTAGCTCACTATACGTAATCCTCGTCCAAAAATAACTGAATAACAGTGAAGACAACAAGGATAGCAAGGACAGGAAGCAAGAACACAATTTCTAAACATCTGCTGAAACTTACACGTCACCTTTATCGAAATTGTGAGAAATCCGAAACCTTTACGATAACTTCGTCGTGCAGTATCGCATTTGTCGGAATCGGCAAATTAATGCACAAGGGACGGTATTTAGATTTAAAATATTTGCTTCCTGTCTCCACCACCCATCATAATTCTCTAATGTTATGGGACAGACATCGCTCCGGGAATTACTGTAGTTACTACAAAAATTAGAAATGGCACAATTACTAAATATCTATAGCGGGAAAGGTTTTAATTTCATGCGGGAAAGGTTCAATTTTTTGATTTGAGAATCAATTTTCACACTAACGCTGTGGCTATGGATCTAAAAACACTAAATCAAAAATAGATTTTAATAATATATTAATAACGACAATTACGAAATGTGACAACATTTCTCATTCTCCCTATATTCAAAAGAGGAACAAAATTTCACATCTCCGAAGAGAAGTAACATTCAAAAATTGGTCAAAAATTCCAAACAAGATTATCTTCTCGTTCATTCCGTGTTTACTTAATTCGTTTATACATTCCCTATGTGTCCACTGAAAGTGTTATGGATAGGGCATCAATCATCAGTGTTTTTCAAAGCTAATTGTTACAGTAATTGTTAGGATATTGTCACACCGTCAAACATAATATTTTATACTATTTTCATATTTAAGTGCTTCGTTAATATAAGTTCAGCTTTCATAATCATGGTCGAAATTATTCTCTCTCATGGATGAGATGATCTATGACATGAATAGTTTCTCAGAGTTCTATTCTATTCAATAAGAGTTTTGTGTATAACTGTAAAACCAAAGTCGACTTGATTGTCATCAAGATCTCCTGTAGCAAAAAGACAATTATAAAAATAATCATGTTATAAACAACCTTAGTCCTGGTCAGAGTTTCCATAAACAGTGTTTCAAAAGTGTCAAGTAATAGTTATCAAAAAGGTAATGAGTTCTGTTTGGAATTAATTCTAGGCAAGTGGAATTTAATAATAATCCCAGCCAAAATAAAATTTAGCAACGGTTTAAGTCTTTCAATTCGATTCTTGACCAAGACCGTTAGTCTTGACTAATTGCAATTATGAAGAAATGGTCACAAAGGGACCAAAATAATTCTAAATTAGTGCGACTCGAAAATCTAAGTGAGCGTTACCAAAGTATGACAATTTAAAGTAGAACATGCTTTGAAAGGCTTCAAAAGGCAATGGTAAAGCAGAGACTTGTCCAAGGAAACAGTGGAAAAATAACATTCTCCAGCATTGCATTAGTCTGCTCTTCCTGAGACTGATTTTGATATAACCTTTTGACGAGAAGGTCTGCTCTTTCAAACAATATTAAAATGAAAATTATACATAGCCCATTTTCATTATGGAAAATATGCCGTGTATTGGCGTTTTCGCAATTCACTGAATTATTAATTAATTCAGAAATTTAATGCAAGAAAATTCAACAAATGAAGGTTTGAGACCCATACGTACAAATAAAGTAAGTAGTCAATTTCGCCCAAGGTAAGTAGGTGTTTTCTACTCCTTTTCCTCGAAAAGTTTTTCAAAAGCAGCTTTCTTCTCAATAACAATTTCACTTATTAGGTCGCTAAGTATGGTTTTCATGATATAAACATTGTGCCGGGCTTTGATGATATGTCCAACATTGAGTTGCAGTTCTTGGTTCTAAAGTAACGATGCTTTTTTGGTTACTTCCGTCAGATATTCCCAATGTCCATTGATTGTTTTCACAATGCGTATGTGAGTACCCATATGAAAACATGGAATTCTTTGGTCGTAAGGATGGTGGCATGAAATAATATTTACTATAAGTTATGATAGTCTTTTCTCGGTAAAGTATCCACCAAACAGTAGTTTCTCGTTATCTTAACTGCCCATATCTATTATGTATCACTATCCAATTATGTGGTCTGTCTGATATACTCCAATACCATTGGAAATATAAACGATGATGATAGTGATTTTCCTTCGATATATCTGTTCTGATATCGTAAATTTGTCCAGCTGGAATTCGAATTTGGACTTCTGAATCTGATATGGTAATAATTTGTATTTTCTTTCGAAAGTTGCATTCTTCTAGAGTAGATGCATTTACATCACTACCAATATTATGATTTACTTCTACTGATTGAATAGTGGGCATGTCTTTTAGTAATATATAACAGGGCTCAGTCTCTTGTCTAGGATAGGATCTATCGTCAAATAATAGTTTGCATGAAACCCATTGGTATTTCTCAAAAAAGGAGGTTAAAATGTATGGGAATAACATGAGTATGTCTGTCGAATGGTATGAATGCATATCATAAATATCTTGCCGCGATGGATTTATATGTGGAATATTGGAATATGTGGCCAAAATAAGTATATCATTTCATATCCTTGAATAGTTTGTTGTTGTTTTTGTTCAATCAGCGTTGACCAATTGTCAGGACGCCATTCTTGGCTTTTAACAAAGTTACATTCAGATGCTGGATCAATGTGAAAGGATGTTACTTGCAAATGTTTTGCAGATACTCGATCATGATGGTGGTTTTGTTTCTCTAAATTCCCCCTATATTGATGTAAATCACCTGGTTCTACATCAAAATGAGGGGTCTCATGTTCCGAGGATGTCTGATTTTCCTCTGGTATCAACACACTTTTCTTTCCTTGATTAGAAACATGGTTAAGCAAAGGTTCCAACTCATTTCTACAATTTCTTATTTGATGTAAACGGTTAGATTTCACAAAATGCACGTGTAAGATAAAAATATACATAACAATTTGAACATTGCGAAATAATTTTACATATTTGTCTAAGTGTGGCTGAAAATACAATATAAAAACGTTAATATTTTCATTAATCATTTACAATTTATTGATCGTAACTAGTGTTGTAACATAAAATTTTGTTAAAAGTTTCAGTCAGAGTAATAATCAAGAAAATTTATGAGAATTTATTATAGGGAATTCGTTATAGGCAAGGGCTGCATTTGATTCTTGTTTGCCTAGTTGTTTTTCAGACTGATAGCAGTCTGTCAGAATTCTACATTTCAAAAGTCTGAGATAGGATACTCCCTTTTAGTACTTTAGGTTTTGGTCAAAACTTTCCGTTAATGGGAGGTGATGCAATATTGCATCATCCAGAGAACTACACCCGTATTGAAGCAGGGTTTTCAAAGTTAGTTGTCATTCGAAATCAAGACGACTATACCTTATATCTGAACAGTGTGGAACTATTGCCGGGCTTAAATGTGGAAGAAGTTTTCCAGAATGAAACTGTTCTGGCACTCAGCCGTTATCGACGGGGTCATCGACTGGATCCTGTCTCGGCCTTATATCAAGCTGAAGATATTTTCAATTATTGTGGAGCTATTCTTCCACCGGACAATGCAGCTTTTCGGCTGGTGTGGTCGTTGGAGAGGACGATTGGTACTACAATCAAGTATACATACGTTTCGAGCATCCAGTTTCGGACGCAATTCGTAGCTTCACTACCTGAAACCATTCGTTATTCTTGGAAGACCTTCAAACTTCAGAGGGTAGATTAATCGAGACCGAACCTACCATCGTAAAATTGTGGACTCATTAATTTTGATTTCTTTTTCGCCATGTGGTTTCATTTTCCTTTTCTACATCTTGCATTATTCAATTCAAATTTTCATACGCTTCTTATTTAATAAACTTCGTGCTCTTCAAAATATCAGTTTGTTTTTCAACTTCTAGCATTAGTGGTTTAAATATCAGTTTTCTAGCTAGGTATTTGTTGAGAAAGATAGATTTACAACGTGATATATTTTAAACTTCAAGTCTTTCTGGAAAGGGCTTTAATAAAATAACGTTTTAATTGGAAATCTCAGTGTACCTTTCTATCATGCTATTGCTATTCAGCCTTCGGCTGGCCGTCTAAGCAGACAGAATCAAAACCACAAGGTTTCATGTTTGGTTTGCACAAGAGTATAATTTTCATGCACTTTATTTTGCAAGAAATACACTTATAAAGTATAAGAATGAACAGAAAGAAAACTCACAATACTCGTCAACATGTCAAATCACTGCTGAAAACGAAAAGCGTCTATTCAGTTATCCTACTAAGGNTTCTAGAGCAATTAGCATCGTTAACAAGAGAACCTCGAAACCTAACAATNATTTTAAGGAATCTTTAATCTTGAAAAGACGTTAGGTGGTACAGAACTTGAAGATGGCGTGAAGTAGGAGATTCATCCCAAAGCTTTTCGTCTGACACTCTTCAAGGGATATCATCAGAATGAAGTGGGGATACTACCGAACTGGTTTATATACAGAAAAGGAGAGATCTCATTGGTGACAGCAGTGGCCAATAAGAAAGGGTTTAGGAGATACGAAAAGGCGAGTTGTCATTGGTTGAAGATGTAATTTGGACTTCGTCGAAACGTTGGAACAGTCAACCAATGGAAAGTTCAAGAGGTTTAAGAGATCTTCAAGGAGTAAACGAATTCTTTTTGTTTGCAGAGAAGAGGATTCAGAGATTTGATGAAAGTCGCTTGCAGGGCAGAGAGATGAAATGAAGTGCGAGCTCGAGCGAGGACTGAGAAATTGTCCTTATTGTAATGTAAGGCACATTGGGCGCTGTCAAGAAGATGTTGACCGATGGCGGATTTGTGAAATTGTCGGGGACAGGTGTCCTTACCAGGGCGGGGAAGGCTTTGACGGATGTGTGGAGTGGGAGGATTGGTAATCGATTTTGGGATGTGTTGTTT
>JGI24021J15306_10011359_pt1 | contig 11064 bp, 8 predicted proteins | sample Ectturendosymbi1_FD_15306 | JGI IMG/M metagenome (IMG submission 15306)
AGATGTTTTTCATGCTGTTGAAACTTCTTTGTGGTAGATTTATGTGTCGTCTTATTTCTTTTCCACACTTCCCATTTGAATTAAGCCAGGAACCTAACTTGTTCAATCTTGATATTGTTGACTGTTATGGAAATAGATGGTTAATTTGGTGACTGCTTTGACATGTCTTGTTAATATTTACTTTTGAGACCAAACGTTTTACTGTAAGTTTGAACAACATTCATGAGCATTTGTAAACTAACCTCTGAAGATGCAAGAAGAACTGTGCTGTCAGCATAATGAATGTTATTTATGTGTCTGCCATTTACTTGGATTCCCTCCTCAACCTCCTCTAGTTCCTTCAGAATGAATTTGCTGTATAGATTGAAAAGGTCAGGACTCATAACACAGTGTCGTCTTACACCTCGTTTGATGTCAGTCTACTCAGTAAAACTTTCCGTGAGTTTGATGGCTGCATTTTGCTCACTATGTAGATTACGTATAATTCTGAAGTCCTTGGAATCTTTACTAATTCACTTCATTATTGTAAGAGGCTAGGAGTGGCACACTTCATCAAAATTTTCCATACTAACAAACCAAAAAAAAAATATTTTTGCAGACTTTCCCAGACTCAAAAATGACTAAATTTTTTCCCTACTTTTCAAGACTGCGTAGGAACCCAGACTGTATCTTGGCTTCAAAGTCTAAAGTTCTGATGCGTCAAAGAAGGTGGTCAGCTTCCTTCACATGTGGCTCATCACTGGAAGCAATGGTATACGATACACACCAAACAACAGCATAATTTTTCAGAAAGTTCATGAAAACCCTGTGAGCATACACTGAAAATCTGGTTTTGGAAAACACACTGGTGCTTTGAAGTCTATTCTGTTCTGAGATGGGGGTTTGGTCGATTGCAGACTTGAAAGTTTTGCCGAATTAAAATTTACCAAGTACTGCGCCAATGTCCTGGCTGGCCTCACTAATCCATTCTGTTTCTTTGCACATATCTTTATTAGCCAGTTGCAACAAGTAGGCAGGGTCCCACACAAAGGTTACTGTTTTATTCAACATCATTGTTTGCCTTAACTTTTTGTCAATGTTGAAATGGAAATAATATCCATTGAAACCAAAACCTACGATTTGATCAGTTTCAATATTGTATTTGGCACAAATGTCTCAAGCAGTTGTACCATCATAATGTTTGGTGAGTAATTTCATGTCCATTGATACTAGTATAAGACAAGGCATGCTTGGTGTGAACAGAACTGCAGCAAACATTTGACCAGTTCAATGCCTCGTCGTAAGTTTGTCAGCAACAATGCCAACAGGTGGTATATTTGATGTTACTTACACTGGTACACAAATAATCTTTCATGCAATTGTCAATCATTTCTGCAAAGTTTTGCCTTAGTTGCGCTGGAAGCAACAGTGCTTGTCCCTATTGTGATTCATGGAGGGAATACACTTTGCGTAGAATGGCTCGACCTTTGGTAACTTATCGTGATGGAGGGAGAGCACTTGGAATCAAATCACTCGACTTCCGAAAGCTGAGTGATGTGGCATGTTGTGCTCAAGCTGCTCATCAAGCCCAGCTGTAAACGCAGTGCGTAGAAAAAAGTTTCGTGTAAAGTAAAACAATTTGACTCGAGCAGTGTGTGAAGAAAGTCGATTCACACCAAGCGCAAATTTTTGGTAATTGCTTAAAAATTTTTGAAAGTATAGTGTTGCTACGAAAAATTTCCTGCAGGCATGTCAGATTTCCTTGGAATCACATTCCCATCTTCCCCACTTTATCTTGGCCTGTTTTTTCTTGGTATTATTTAATTCAAATCATTGCTTATTCAAGATGAAATCTGCTCTATTTACAGCTTGCAATCAGGATTTTCTTGTCAATTGCTCTGCTTCAAACTTAACCCTTGAATAAGCTTTTGTGTTCCCCAAATTCAAAGTCCAAGCATTAGAATTTAGTTTCTTATTAAAATTACTGTCTGATATGTCAGTGCAAATGCAGCATTAAACATATGTTCCCATATAATTCTATTTGTGGGTTATTCATTTTAGATAATTTTTTCTAATATTTTACTACATCTGGGTTTATTTTTTCAGTCATAGACTGAATTGTTTTTCAAATGACCAAAAAAATTAAGTCAGTTTGGTCATAATGTCTGAAAAGGCAGGCTGGTAAATATTGTCACGGCAAGTTTTACTACTATTATAGACAAATGATTAAAATGTTTCAACGAAAAATAAAACCCAGTACTAAATAAATAGCCTCATACTACTAGGAACAACCATCTCCACGTAATCCAAATCACTGACTTTTTTGAATGAAGTGGTCATTTGCAAAAGTACTGATGTTTGATAGTAATAAAAGTAACTTGTGGCAGAACATCTTTTGAGTTAGGGTTCAAGGGTAGAAACTAATTTTTTCAGTTACTTGCTATCTACACAAAAGATCAAAATAGCAATACAATGCATAAATGTTACTATTGGCATGGTAGAACAAGATGCTAGGCTTTTTCAATCATAGTCCAATTTTTTCAATGACTGAAAAAATTTAGTCAGTTCGGTCATGATGTTTGAAAATAAAGACTAGTGAAAATCGTAACAGCAAGTTTTAACAATATTTATGGGACAAATGACCAATAATCTTCAGCAAAAAANCAGACAAAAAGTGCAATNAAGGAAGGAAATTGGGAACGCACTCATATTGTATGTCAGTAGCTTTTATAATCTCTAANATAAAGCAATTCAGCTTAGGATAAGTGCAATGTTATTTATAAATGGTAAAAGAAATGCTTATANAAATTTTTTAAATGAAAATGGCAAAAAATATCTACACAGAATTCTTCAGTTACATTCTGATCAAGACAAGTGAAAATAGTGCTTGCTATGAGATGTGAACATTGTTGCTTCAAGCACCTGGTGCTTTGTTTTGTTGTGCCATTCTTGACTTGCTTAATGCAATCATTGATTTTATTATCACAAGTGTTATATCAAAATGTAGACCTGATTTCTGCTTGTACATCCAGTGGCAGGTTTACATGGNCTCATAATCTTTCTGTCAAAAATTGATAGAGGAACAGAATATTCAAGCCAGAAATAATTAAGAGCTTTAAATGATAAATAGTCGAAATAAAATGTACACATAACTCGAATCTATAAATTTCAAAAAGTATGAACCAACTTTTTGATCCGAAGCAATGAAGATGGTACTGGTTTTTGCTTGACCCAATCAGCAGATTTTAAAGGATCCCAATGTGCCTGATAAGGAGGTAGTGATGATGGTTTGTCTGGTAATGGCAAGACATCAGATGTGTCTGTATTGCTAACACTTGCCATAACCTATGCACTAAATACAAACTAGGATCTATAAAAAGGCGGAGTATTACACACACACACACATATATATATGCTCAAAACACAGTAAAGATCATTTTTTATTTTATATAAAATAAATGCAACAACTTGATGATAAACTGATGCCCAATATTTACCTTCAACAAATCAGATTATGTTTTAGTTATATTTCTGCACGTGTGCACATTTTATTTCAGTGTATAAAACAATTGCAATGCAGAACACGAATCCAACAAAGTACCATGTGTTGTAGCAAATTTGTGTTTTTGATGAACTAATCCATGACACGGCTGACTTCAGTATTTTAAATATTCAAATAACCTTTTTTAACAAATTATTTCAAGCAATACAGGCTACACCATGCAAAAACACACTCACAAACAAGAATACATTATTTCAATTTAACTTTTTTGTGATCTTGCAAAAGATGACATATAACTGAACATTTTTTAATTTAAGACAAGTCCACAATATGCATCAGAGCATCAGTGAACCATGGCTGAGACAACAGATAGCCGTGGTAAGCCTCATCTGTCAGCCACAACCTTTTAAACTTAAAGAGCATGTACAACACTAATACAACTCTGTTAAGTGTGATAAGTGACAATCCATATGCCTAAAAGTGTTTTCAACCATGCACAAACATAACCAAAATGGAATTCAATGCAAGTACAGTAATCAGAAAATGAAATTTGAGACAAATTACACTACTCGGATGGATTTTGAATCACAATCAACAAGTAGTCTTTATCTGGAGCAACCATAATCTCATGCTTCTTTGATCGAAGTCGAAGGAAAGTCAAATCATTCTGAGGATCAATGTCCCTAACAGTGCTCCTTGCTTTCATTGTTAGTTGATGAACTAAGCCAGCATATTGGACTGTTGTAGAATTGTCCAGAGTTGTTCGAATGGGAATTCCTTCGTTGTTCACCACGATGATTCCAATTACTCCCTTGTGTGACTGGATCCTTTTGATGGTTTCCTCAATCTCTGACATTTTTATTGTAGGATCAGCTTAGCTTGAATTTTAGCTGTACAGTAGTGGTGATAACGGTCACGTCTAGCACAACCCAGAGTGAGAGTTGAGTTCCAGTAGCAACAACTGAAAAACAAGTCCGAACCAACAGTTGTCCACTAACTACCACACAAACTGCCACACAACGCAACGTTACATGGGTGTGTTTTGGTTTTGTATGCTATTTGATATAAAATAATGTTATAGTTGATCAATTTACATGAGTTGCTTATAGTTTATATTTAAATCGTGATCTGCAACATTATATCCGATTTTCTATTTTAGAAATATTTTGCGGCTGTTTGTGGCTTAGAAAATTTAACCGTTAGGCTGCGCAACGGAGCATTTCCATAACAACTCAGTTTGTCAACGAACGCTGGAAGGAACGCCAGACGATTCTGTGCAAACGGATGAGTAGTTTCGTGGATTTGCCTCTGCTGCTTCCCATCAACTTTGCGGTGACAATGCTTGATCACCACCTCTTCAAAACGGACCAGTAGTAAATGTTTGTTGAAGTTCTTGTAAAACTACTATGAGCAGCGACGAAGTAAGAACAACCATTTTAACCAAACAATATGGCGCTTGTGCACCCTTGCGTCTGATTGTTTTCTGTATTTTTTTTGTTATTTGTCNTGTGTTGCGTTTTTACGTTCTTATTTTGTTGTTTTTTTGTATTTCTACTAGTTTGAGTAAGAACAACCATAGGCTTATTCATCACTGAAAAAATTAATTATTCTAGCCAGTAAATGAATTGAAGTTTTAGTGAACAGGTCCGACCTAACATCAAACTTGGGTTAGCTTACAGTAGGAATTTTGGTTTATGTTGACTGAATTATAATTATTTTTATTCTGTTGCACATGCAGGCCTATTTAGAAGCTACTATATTCATGTAATATTCATGAAAATGATGAAATATTAATATATACAGTAGGCTAATATGTTTTGTCTTTGCACTGCAATTTACCTAATGTATTTTCTTGCATTTTTAACATTCTCTCTCATGTTGCTTCCTCTTTTTACATGGATTCAATGATGAATTGGTTGACCAATATTATTACAAAGGTAGTACCTAAACAACCATATCTTGTTTACGCTTTCAAAGGACTAAAAAACTATATCCAGCTTTGTGTTACATATAATGCTGAGTTCACAATGTCATCTGTGCAGTGAACCTGGTCAAGTGTGAAGTGTCTGCTCCTGCTGTGTGAGAGGTCATCAGTTGGCTCTTATCATGGTTGCTTTGGATTAGCTAATACGGATACTACTTTTGATGTTATAAGATCAGTTTGGGCTATATATTTTCAATCTTTTTTGGAGTGCTGTTGATGCACTTTGTTAAGAAGTTTTGAAAAACCAGACATGAATTTGCATTTAGCGTTAGGGTTTTGGATTAAGGTTCAGGGTTAGTGTTCAGGCTTAGGATATAGGGTTACAAAAAATTAATCGCCAGTTACTCTTTTAATCTTAGAAGCAACTGGCATACAAGAATTGGTCAGATATTTCAGATGTAAAAAACATTCTTATTTATTGATTTATACTTTTAATGTTCACCTCATCTGTTATTTGTTGCACATAAATATAGTTTACATCTGTCTTGTAACATTTTGCATTACACCAACCGTCCTTGAAGATGTATGAAAAACTACAAATACAATTTGTCCATTCACCAAACACAATGTTTTATGATGTAGCTTGTTGTTGACCAAAACCTTGGGATTAAAAGCATTATATATTTGCACAAACGAAGTTTCCTTATTTTTTCATGGGCCATGTCTTGTTGGTGATAATTAAGAGTTGTTCTGCCAGGGCAAATCTATAACAAAAATTTAGAAATACCTTATGAGCACATTTATATTTCAGAGGCAATGTTCAACTACCTCATTGGAAGTGACATTCGCTAATTTCAGTTGTGTCATACTTTCTTTCATACTCCTTTCGGAGTGTCACGAGTGGTCTGCAGGTGCCCATCCCAGCTTGCTTTTGCCATGAGCCATGTGGCTGCTATCACAGTGAATGCTGCACTGGTGGCAAGTAAATGGCAGCATCATGTGTGAGCTGTGTCTTTTCACCAACCTATTAACACCAAGTGTAGGGCTGGATAAGTCGCAAGTACCATTTTTCAAGTCTTTGGTATGACCTGACCAGGGATCAAACCCAGCCTATTAGTTTTAGCGGCCCATGCTGAACCAACTGTTTCAGATACAGAAAGATCTTGCAAAGGTGTATTTGAAATCATTTTTGTTATTTGAACACCCTTGTGATATGAACCATGAGTCTGCGGCAAATACATAAATCAAATAAAATTTAAGCCCAAATGACTGGTATGTATCAACATGTACAACCAGCCAAATACTGTATGTGCTGCTACATGTTTATTAATTTTACATTAAACTTACAATAAATAGATTTTACTTTTATGTTATTCATATTGCTTTAAAGTAAATATTGTGTCTTTAAGTTTATTCACAGTATTTTAATTTTGATTGATATATTATTTGTTGTTTTACACACAATTTCTAGTAACCATTTTGAAGTTAGCATGACAAATTTACAGTTATTACTTTTTTCAGATTATAAATGAACTTTTAAAGAAGCAGAAGGTCAAGCGAAATGATAATGTGGCTGAGCTTTATCTTGCAAAAACTGGCTTGACATCAGTAGAAAGCCTGGAAAGGTTTCGCATGCTGCAGCGAGTGTGGCTTAATTCCAATAAGCTACGAAATCTTTTAGCACCAAACACTCAAAGGCCATTTCTGAAAGATAACTTTCGGTGAGAAAATATTTTGTTTGTCTCATGCAACTCCTCAATTCCAGTCGTCATTAGTATTTAAAATTAGTTCCGTACGTCTTATTCATACAGGTCTATCTTTTTATGGGCATTTCTCTATGACTCTAAAATAATTGTTTATAGTTGGGCGCTTGTCCTACTTGGACNTATGGCAAAGTGTCTGTCAAGTAACTCTGTTATTACACNTTATTGAGAGTTTACTTAACTAAAAGGTTTGGCTTATAAACTTTATTGAAAACTACTTGTGAAGTTTTCAGGGATGTGTTTGCCCACATCAAGTTACCAATTTCATCTGAATATTTGATGCCTTGATTAGAAACAAGTTTGTATGCTTTTGTTCAACAATGTTCATCTTCATCCAGCATTTTTATCCCCTCACTTCATCTGCCTGATGCTTTTTCAAACAAATCTATGTATTTTTCCCAATATGTAATGCTTATGTAGACGGTGTCCAAATGTAATAGATGTCTTTGATTCAATGCTTGTTCCTCTTCAATGTTGACTGCGTGTACCATCCGGCACCTACCCTGTGATGTGTTGTGGCTAAGTATTTTAATATCTTTGTATTCTTTTGACTGTCATTGTGATATTGACCCTGTTTTTGAACCAAACATTTAAATCCACAAACAGTGAAATATATGGAAAAAAGACATTCTATGCTGGTCAGGATTGCTCTAATTTTTTCTGTTAATTTTTCAAAAAATATACAAAAGAAGCACCATACCATTGGTTTCACACTAAACTAGTTTAAGAAATGCTGTTTGCCTTTTCAAGATATTAGGCACAATGGTTCTCCTAACTACACCCTTGTTTTGTGCATGAGATTTCTTTGTTCTAAAGGAGTGAGATGAGATTGCTTGTCTTTTTCAGAATTACTGAACTTTACTTGCAGTGCAATGAAATTTGCACAATTCGTGGTGCATTGTCACATCTGGGATATTTGCAAGTTTTGATGTTGCAGAAAAACCAACTTGTTAATTTAAATGAAGCTCTACAAGAGTTGATGCCTTTGCATGCATTACATGTGCTCAGTAAGTCACTCCTATTTTCATTTTAAAAGATAACTGGGCACTTCAGATTTTTTTTCTGTTGTGATTGGAAACTACTCCTACATATTTTGTTTCTTGAATGATTACTTCAAAAGCCTAAATACAGTTAGATTTAATGATTTAAATTTGCAAGTGTGCTTTTTTGCATGATTGAATGACATTTGTCAAACAATTTGCATCGGTTCATATTTCCTAGAAAAGACATTCTTTTCTGCCTATAAAATGTATCTATGTATTGTAGTGCTGTTGGGATGTCTCGAGAGATGCAACTCTGCCATAATAGATTTTTTGTATGTGTTCTTGTATTAAACTTTTGATAAATACCGGTTGCGACCCAGCACTCCTGCACAACTGTGTCGATCATCCAGCAGGCCACAACTCCTTTCAAAATGTAACCCCTCACTATGATCACCAACAATTCAGTCATCAACTTTAAACCAAGATAGAAAATTATGAAAGTGTCGAGGGCTGCCCGACGCGACAACCTTTATAAAGTTTTTTCTGTGTCCCAGAACTTCAACTTTATTTGCATGAAAATGTTGAATGTTTACGCCAACAAGATCAATTCAACTTTTGTGAACTAAAAACCTTCTTTTTTGTTTTGATTGCATTTGAAATTGTTGTTTCAGATTTATTTGACAATCCCATTGCTCAAGAGACTGGTTACAGACTTCTCATCATCCATGTTTTGCCATCAGTCTCGCTTCTTGACAGACAAGGTGTCTTCATTGTTGAATCAAGTATTCGTGCATGAGTAATCTAGCCGTTGAGGAAATGCAGCAGTCAAGCTGCTGCCGCTTTCGAGTAGATCGAAGTTGGAAAGCGAACCATCAACCATCTCTACTGCTGTGATAAGAGAATTTTCAAATTTTACAGCTCTTCAACTCATTTAGCCAAAGGAACCCTCCAGCAACTGTAGCTCAGTTTTGGTATTTATTAGAGCAGGGGTTCCCAACCTGTAGTACGCGTACCACTAGTGGTACGCGAAGGTCTTCCAGGTGGTACGGGAGTAACTTCCATTTTTTCACAAAAAATCGGATGTAAACAGCTTTCTGGTTTACGTTTCGGGCTTTGTTTCTAAATAAATAAATTTTCCTGTAGCTGCTATTCCTATTGTTTCGTAACATTATGACTTTCGATGCGCTGTTAACATATTTACGCCACGCATCGACCGATTGGTGGAAGGTGAACAAACATAAAAATCTCATTAAATTTAGTTGTGGTCTTTTATTGTTATTTTAATGTATATTATTCTTCTAAAAAACTAAGATTTGATCAAATGAGTTGTTCTGAAAGACGTGGTACGCGTTGACAGTATGGGGTGCCCAAGTGGTGCGAGCTGGTAAAAAGGTTGGGAACCCTGTGTTAGAGGATTGCACAGGTTGAATTTTTTTGTCTGCTTCCGATCCGCCCCGCACTGTTTCCTCCCCACACCTGCACCTGTCACTGTGGGTCTGAAAACAACTAAAAACTCATGGAATGCGTTTCATCGCTAGTGGCAATTTATTACTAGTTATTTCAAAGCCAACAGAAGCTCTCAAACACTGTAAAGTAAAATGTGAAACCTTTTGGTCAACCTTGAGCGCTTTCTCAGCGTCAAGTGCATGGGTGGTGGAACCTTTTTCAAAGTGGAGGGGGAACACGTGATCGTCAAAAAACTATGGAAAATTTTTGAGGTTTGAATTGGTCACAAGCATCTAAAAGTGGTTGTGACGTCACAAGCATCTAAAAGTGGTTTAAAAGAGGGGGGCAGGCCCCCCCAAAAAAAGTGGGGGGGAATAGGCCCATGCGATCCCCCGGTTCTGCCATCTATATTCAAGTGCACTGTTGAAAAGGGTATGTCGCTCAATGACGAACTCTTTAAATGTGCTCTTCTATTCACGACATGCCCAGCCATACTAAACACTCGTTCATTAGCAGCGCTAGCTGCCATCACGCAGAACGTATTTCCTGCAAGATCACTGAGAGCTGGAAACTTCAATCTGTGGTTTCACCACCACTGGAGAATGTTGCTGCACACTTGTAGTTGTAACACAAATTCTCTGTAGCATTTAATTTCTTGCTAATGTCACTTTCACATGCATTGTGTCAACATTCAGTAACCCGCACAAATAATTTCTTATCCCGCGCCCGCCGCGCACCAAGTTCAAACCCCGTGCCCGTCCCTCACAAATGGCCATGCGGGTTCTCGCTCCGCAAATGCGGGTACTCACAACCCGCACGGCTTAACCCCACGCAGGACTCTAGTGTAGGGGTTACCATATCTAATCAGGCGCAATTCCTGACAGATTTATGTTAGTCACGGTAACCAATTTTTGCGACGAAAACATTTTCTTATGGTATAAATTCCGGATGCATCCAAAGCACACTGCCACCGTCGCTTTCCCGTGCGAATAGGATAAATACAGTACAAAACGAAAACAGCAAAAATTGNCTTCATCTATTTTACATCCCGTTGTGACAAAATAATTTGTTATTTTACTTGATCAGGAAGCTCCACTTACTGCTTTGCAATGTTTATCAGAACTGAGATGTGATTTTAAATCCGCGATACCTTGTGTGAAACCGAGATGCATGTTCCTGGTTTACAAACTAAGCATTCTGCTTCCCATTCATTTCTACCTTTCCGGAAACATGAATGTATTGCCGTCATCTTGTCAGTAACTTTACATTTTCGCTTAGCCATTTTTTAACAGTGAAAAATTACAAAGTTTAATCTTTAGCACCAAATAATTTTTACTGTGAAAACATTGCGGTTAGATTTCATAAAATGCATTATTCCAAAATCCCGGACATTGAAGCACTTTTTAACATTTCTCCCTGACGCATATTTGGCCACTAAAATCCCGGACATGTCCGGGAAAAACCTGA
>JGI24021J15306_10011360_pt1 | contig 11063 bp, 3 predicted proteins | sample Ectturendosymbi1_FD_15306 | JGI IMG/M metagenome (IMG submission 15306)
CCGACTTACCAATATTCTTTTGTTATTCAGAATTGTTCGCATTCAGTTCATTAAAGCTAATAGTTTGCTATTTCGAACTTTAGTCTACAACATGGAACAAAGACGTTACGCTGTTTGCAAAGTTTCTTCTCACATCTTTGTTCGCCAAGGCCTCCCACTTTATACGATACACATCATGGTCCTGCACGCTTCTGTAGGCCCTCTTGATTTTCATGACACGAAATTGCGAACCACCAAGTGGTGAGCGCTTCAAAGTTCTGCACCCATTTTAACATGTAGGTCCAACATGGATCCGAATACGTCAGCTCAAACTATGCAGAGGTGACCGTTGACACAACGAATCTCTACATAAGGTGTTCTTTTGCACATCTTTATGTTGGAAGAAAGTGTTTATTATGCACAGTGCAATGCAACAGGATAGCTTCATCAGGACTTTTATGTCAGCATCATTATGTTCATCACGTCCATCCATACCCTAGCATCGTTCCCATTGTGTGCATTTTGGTCTCCCAATCGGATCATGGATTTGGTAGTTTTTGACCCTTCACATTGCATCATAATTTCTTCAACGAATTTCGGTAAAGTGCACTTGAAATTGGGCTGCATACCTTTTTAAGTGCAAGGAGCGGCCCAGCAACTTGAATCTCAACATGCACACCTTTGTATTTAATGGGATGCTTTCATCAACAGTTTTCCAACTGAGGGTTACAAGTATTCCTACCCAACCCTGGGCAAACGTTTCTAGCTCAACTCTGAGTGGAAGAGTTTACACCCCTTGTTCAGCTTAACGGTGTTTAAATCACGGCACTTACTCGAAGAGATGTCAACAACATCCAATAAATGTTCTTGCCTTTCTCAACAAGTCAGTGTTTCTTTCATGTGCGTAAAGTTATCTTTCAAATTCCAACTACTAGTTTCTAGCAAAACTGCCGTGAAGGTGTGAAATTCAAGCTTCCCTAGAAGAAGCACTATGCGCTCTTCCGATTCGTCTCCCCAGATGTGGTTCGGGCGCAAAGTGGATCCTCCAGGTGTGGATAGGTGGTGGGGGAGACCGTCGCGAATTTTTCGGATGGGCCCTTCGGCCCAAAACCCGAACGCGGTTCTTGGTCATGCGCTAGACTGCAGATGTGCGATGGATTTCCTTATATTTGCCCATTTCATGGTACAGTAGTTGCCCAAATTGTGCGGTGAGACGGAACGCCCGCGTGATTTATACAGAAATTTTGCGATATCCAGATATATCAAATTGTATCATGGGAAGGAGAAGTTTGGGGCACTTTCGCATCGAAGCTTTGCATTGAGTTTACTGCAAGGGCAATCGGCATAAGACAATCACTAAAATAAAAAAGGGGAAGCTACGTATTGCGCTACCATTTTTCTTTGTTATGAAGGGTGGATGACGTTTTTGGTCCTTTTTCAATCACAAACTCCCGTTGTTGCCTCCAACAATGAATGGATCTGAAATTGTGCAATTTTTTTACGTCTGCCGAAATGTTTCAACTATGCATCCTTGAGAAATGTTTGTCAAAGTTTTCCCTTAATGTTTAGCGAGGCTTTCTATGATTCGGCTCTTCAATGACCCTTTTTTACTAAATAAGATGTTTTGTAAAGAGTTAGCCATGTAACCCTAAGCAACCAGTTGCGCAGCCGTGAATTCATAAACCCTAGGTGATTAGGCACTTATGTGATTAAAAAATTAGACACGATGGGTCAATCACATGATTTGTCATCACAGAAAACGCTTTGCGAGGTTCGGTCTGCTGGTTGAACCCATGGAAAACACACCCACTGGTACCCTGACAAGTACCATGTGGCGCAAATGTATCCCTGACTAAGCTTGACAATTTGCTGATAATCACAAGTTCTCTCGAGACCTAGTGTGACTGTCACCGTCGCCCAAGAAGAGGAGGTGATTTGAAGATAGAGGAATAAATTGAAAAAATTTAATCAGCACTCTTAAATTAACGCAATTTTTACCGTTATACTTGCGTCGCAGGATGATATCCATAGAGGCTCATCCCACACACCTTCACCAGAACACGATCTGGTTCCGTATGGTGTTGTCTCTGAAACGTAATCATTGTTGAACACAAACGACTACATGGAGATAATGGTATGATCTATTCATTGTAAACGTGTTCAGCGTTTCATTTGGGACAAACATTATGAAATGTGACCCGTGCACTAAGTGCTCAAATTGCTGAAACTATTTCTGAGCATGGAAGTCAATAACGCTGCAGGCAAAAATATATATATCAATTTCGAAACGATTATTTTATTTCTACAGAAGTTTCAGATCCTATAAAAGAAAGCTGCGAGGTATATCAAAATTTTCGTGTCGTGCTGGTAAACGCTGTTATTAATGAGAACTGGAATGTTTATTGCTGCCACCCAGAAATTTCATGAAACAGTTTTCAGCTGATTGATCAAACTTGGAAAAGGAGGCACTGTTTCGAACTAGTTAACAATGTTTTTGATCTAGTATCAACCTTAATATTTTTGCAAAATATTACCAAGCCGTGTCTGTGAAAAATTACTTCCAAAAAATTTGCGCAACATTTGCAATTCAATCAAGATGCTCTTTTCGAAAGAGAACCCGATTATGTCACTGGTGAATCTTGACTTAAATGAGAAAAGCAAAATTTGTTTGCCCAAGGAATATAGACTAGTTTGGTCATGTTGGTTACCAAAATTTTGTTCTATGCTATGCCACAAAAATAGCAAGTTGCTATACAAAAGCAAAAGTTGTTAGTTGTCTCAGTTTACCTACCAGCTGGACGACACTTTTCTAAAGTTGTGTTGGAATATCCAGCGAGTGTTTTAGGAAATGTGACTGGAATGGTGTTGTTTCGAAAATCTCTTTCACTTCGTTCGCAGTACTTCTTAGCAGTTGAGGCTTTATCTGAAATAATTTGGGCTGATAGATGACCAGGAGGTTTTTGCCGAGTGGGAACAAAATTTGTTATCTGTTCTGGTTTTTGCGTTGTTTTAAAAAACAAAAAGATTGTAATGGAATTATTACAACATTTTGCAAATGAATTGCAATTGAACTGGATGAAAGAAATAAAAACTTTATATTTTGTTGCAGGTGAGCTTTCTTAGGTTTTCAAGATGAATTCCAAATTTAAATAAACTACCCTTACATGATGTGAACATCTTAATTGCAGTTAAATGCAGCTGATTAAGCTCGTCAGAAAATCGCTATTTCTCAACTCACTGCGTGAAACAGGGAAACACAACAGGAGAAAGCAAATACCTCAATTAAACACATATACTTCATAAGAAGTACCGAAACTTTTATGTAATATTTTTATCGCCACATCAAGTGCGCTAGAAATTAATTAATTAATCATCGAGTTTGGTCGTAACGTGCCAACCACTAACGCTAGATGGTCAATCAAAGGCCCTGAAGATGCGGATTTTACCTAGCTCATTAAAGAAAACGAGTAAATTTCCACCGGAGCTTTTTTCGCAGGCCCTGATGACGTTATCCATAATCCTTGACCTTCCCCCAGTTGTTACGTCACGCCAAAAAGGTCAAACCCAAAAATGCCTTGATTCTTTTTAACCTAAGCTAACGGACTTTTGCTTCTTCAGAGGGTTCGAACAGCTCTCTAGTTCTATCGGAAAACAAGGTATGACCGAACAAACTCTTGACAAATACAGTGGCTTTGCCGTATTTAAAGATTTAAATGAGTTCGAGCTCACATATGCGGATATTACGTTTCGCTTTACGCTGAAATAATACATTAACGAACGAACGATGAATCTTAAGCCTGCATTCTTGACTGAACAAACGAATACGACAGAGGGATTTGTAGAATTTTGTCATCGCGTAATTGCCGGTTTGAAGCGGACACAAAAGGTCTGCCACGAATTTTGACTGTCCCAGCCGTGGGCTTCGGTATGCGCCACGTAACCTACTGCCAGTAGGTGCTCTCTTAGCAACGCTTAAGTCGGTACATAAATAATAAAATAACAGCAGGCAAAAACCTTACCAGCATGGTGACCGAAAATGTAATACCATAAGCTTGGGATGCAGATCAATCTCAATTTAAAAAATTAACGCGTACTTCTAAAGGTTTTTAATCGGTCTTGCAATTTCTGAAATTATTGGAAATGTGGCTTTAGTTTGCATCAACGCTACTTGGCATACGTCAATCGGAAATACATGAAGCCAAATCGATAACTTTTTAGTTGTGTTAAAGTTTAACTACACGAACCAATTGCCACGTTTTCATTTCCAAGAATTGCTATAAAGTTTTTCTCAACCCATTCTTTATGGAAATAGATTTTCAAATGATATAGTGCAAAAAGCAATGGAAGCTAGCAGACCAACTTGGACAATTTTCCGACGCTTTTCCTGTGCATGGACGATGAACATCTGAGCAAATCACAGCAACAATCCCAAATCCTGCGATGAATCAAAGTAAACATTTGACAATCTTTGGGCGCAAAATATGCACAAAATTGTTGTGAAGACTTTTCAAAAATATGTTAAGTGTTAAACGTAATTCATAAATCAACGTTTGTTTGAGATTTCTCATTCAATCAGATAAAAACAAAAACTTTCAATCACTAAAGAGTCAAGACTTAAAAACTGCCTTCATTGTCATAGGTATTTATACCTGTCAGTGAGTTCAACCATTTGACGAAATGAAATTAAAAAACTCGTACCTTACAGAAAACATTTGTTACTTGAAACATGCAACACGTTGGATCTTACTGTGGATGCATGAATGGTTTATTGGATTTTCATGCGAGTATTATAAACATTTTCACATTATTCTCTTCAGTCTTTGTAAGAAAGGGCTGCCGTTAAGTCATCCTCAATGCACTGATGGTTAATTTTCGGAATGACCGAGCAACTCAGCTTGAATTTAACATAAAATAAGTTTGATTTTCAAAAAACATGATTCATAGTGTGAAATGCATTCCAATGCATATTTCCATAGACAAGCACTTTCTGGTTGCCAACGGGAAAACAAAATAATCGAAATTTGAAATTATGCATGATCTTTGCTTGGGATAAATAAATTTATGTCAGAAAAGTATGCAACTACAAATTTGTCTTTTAACAAGACAAAGCTAGTAACAAAAATCCAATACGGCATCTTGCTCATATTTTCAGAAATGTGTTTATACTTTTTTTGCTAAGTTATCTTTTCATTGTCTTGAACAAAATCAAGCTTACTGTATGCAATGTGCTCTTGCTTTTCATGATCATTTTACGTAACTTGTTAATCATACGTGTAATGAATAGCATTATTTGAAGTTGGTATACTATTTAAAGAGTTTTAATTAGAGATCACTGATACGTAGATAAGATTTTTTGCAGTTACATTGACCTTCGGTTCTAATTAAATACAGGTTTTCTTGTGAGTACTTTGCTTGAATTGCATATATATCCTCCATCTGAAGGAGAACAAGCAAAATCTAGAAATAGAGATATTGCTTATTGCAATATTAAGTCGGTTTGAGGAGACCAGAAGGCGTTTTAGCGTGATATAGGCATACCTAAACATTGTCTTCTGTAATTTCGGTGAAAAAGGTTTTATTTTATTGAACAATCTTAGAACATTGGACTCTGCTAATTGTATGTATTTTTCCTTTTACGAATGACGCCCTTCAGATTTTGAGAACATGGAAATAATAATATGTTCAGGAAGGCGTTTCGTTTCCAAACGAGTAAAACACTGTCAACCTCAGCAAAACAAGCAAAAATGCCGAAACGGCCATCGTAATTATCAGCATGCAAAACATCACTTACCCCAGAATAAATGGCTGTAACTCGCAAACATTTTCTGCAGAAAGAATACTTCAAAGTAAAGAAAACCTGCTGTACAATTTAATAGTAATACTTTTAACTTGGTGAGCAAAGCAGATTTACGAGAAATAGCAAAACCTGCAATAATCAAAACGAAGATGATTTAAAACTACAAGAAAAATGCATGAATGACGGTGTTTTTTAAATCCAACTCCAGTGAAGAAATACTGTAAATAGCCACGGCAATGGTGGAATTTGTACTGCAGTTTTGAGCGAAATCAAAAATCAGTTAGGTTCTCTTTCAGAAGTGTCAGTGACCCGACACGTGTTTAGACATGCGCAAAGCATTTCGGAGTGGTAACCAGAGGTGTTATGGGGCAGGAGCGCGTGGGAACGACGTTCCCACACCTTTTCCATGTTTTGCTTTAAAATTAGTTTCAAAACGGCTGTTTTTTGATGCGTATCCACACCATTTTTGTTAGCACTGCAACCCAGGTGGTAACCGATTGCGTACAATCATTTATGAAATGAAACTTATGCGTTGAACCTTTCCACTCTACAGTTCTGAAATTCGTTTCAAAGTAAGATACTGGGCATTGAGTAGCAAAACCTCAGGTCTAGTTTCCGCTTCGATGAACCACTAGCAAACAGACCTAACAATAATTGTAGATCGAGGCTGTGACTTATCTACATAATCAGGATCTCAAAGAATACAGCATGGTTTACATCCTTCATAGAAAAAAAGACAACGGGACAGCATTCAACGAATGTTAAATTTCACACCAGCAACTTTGTGTTTTCAGTGAAGCTTAGATCACCTGTTCTAATTCAAGAACTTCGCACATTTTTCCGGATCTTTGGCAACTTGATCACAGTTTTATCCAAATGATTTTGTTTAAAAGTACGCGTTAATTAGTGTTTAAAAGTACGCGTTAAAATCATGGCAAGAATATCTTCATCTACCTTGCGTTAATCGAATCAAAACATTTGCTGTTTCTGAAATTCTAGGAAACAACCTCACACTGTACATCTGGAATGAGCGTTGAAATTGCTTTTAGCTATATTTTTTTCCATTATTTATTATCAGAATGTTCAATAGGACTTGTCCAACTTTTATTGAAGCATGAGAACGCACAATTTGGCATTACTGACGCAACGACCTTATGTATGCAAAAAGCAAAACAGGCTAAACCAAAAAATGGGAATTGGTAATACTATTTTAATTCATATTTGTTTAGTCTGTGTTATTTTGCAGGAGTTAAGAACTACACCTTTGCAGTTCTAAAACTACAGCTACGTCTCAGAACTACAATCTCTCCATACCAACTTGATAGACTCACGTTGCAAAAATTTGGAAACCGCAGTGGATAAAGAAACGTGATGTATTTATGAAAAAAGTGTAAATCTACTGCATTTAACATGCATCTTTCAACATGAAAGAATGCAGAAAACAATCTGAAATTCTTTTAAGCAATCCCTTCAACCATTAGCAAAATCAGCCTCGGCGTTGTGACATAAGCAAACGGAAGATAAATAACTCTGATCTTTTCGAATGCTTGCAGATGTTAGGGATCTTGTGAATGTAGTAGTTGTATTTTTTATTCTAAATTAATACGAAAGCTGCTCATGGGGCTAAAATCTATCAATCAGCTATTTCGCAAACACTTCAGTACCCTGCTGTTCCTACTTCAAACGAAATCGTCACGATTTATTAATTCGCATAGGATACTCTTTGCGATCTTTGTCTCTTCCCTTTAAAGAAAAAAAGTTCCTCAAGCCACCTCTACCTAAATGCAAGCTCTCTATACAATAAAAAAAATTCCTGACCTTATTTTCAGTAGAACGATGATAACCAGGCAAAGACATTAGCGACTGGACAAACAATTCTACGTAAGAGCAAATGCTGTTCAGGATAAACTATCAAACACATGTTTGCCTTCGTTTTTCACCGCAGCTGGAATTGCAGAGTGGATATAAAACTCCTTCACGTTCCTTCCGGAATTTAACGTTTATTTGGATTCCAAGCACTAAACTCATAAACCGTAGTGTTGAGAGAGTGGCAAAATATTTACAGTATTTTTCTGAAATAAAAGTCTTTGGTGCGTACATCGTAATTGAACTACTCTATTTTGCAAGCGAATATAAATAACATGTCAAGTTCTGTTGAAACCAAAATAACTAACAAGTGCAAATTCTACAAAAGTAACAACATTTTCTGGTTACTTTGTCACAATGGATTGGTGACAAACCATGAGGCCATATAGTCTTCCAACCTTGAAATACAACTTTCAATACTGTCATTACTTGTGCGAAAAGAAACGACAATCAGTTAAAAACCAACACACAAGTGATATTTTCAAATGAGTGCATGTCAATGTACACACGGTCAGCATGATGAGGCACTAAATTTCGCAGGTGTGGCGAGAACAAAACACTTTTTGGAATCAGTTGAGAAATTTTATTGAATATTTTGGGATTGACCTATGCTGTTCATTTTCAATTTCTCAATAATGTGGTTTATGTCATTTGCATCAGTGGGAGCTAGAAATATAGTTTTGATATTTTTGTGATTCAGCAAATGTTCACATGCGGGAGGGGATATATTTATCTTGGTAGATATATTTTTCTTAAATTAAAAGATAAAATGCATTAATTTCTTGGCATTTAATCCTGTAGTTTGTTCAAAAATCTTGAGAACTTCTGTGTTTTGAGTTTGTTTTCAGTGTAATTAGGTAATTACTTAGGCGCCAAGTTTTTTTATCATTTTTATTGGACATATGTAACATACATTATCGCTTATGACATTGTTTGAATAATATTGCATTAAATCCAAGTTTGTATTATTGCAACATCTCCGTTGGCGTTGCGTTGAATGTGTGATTCACCACGAACGGGATGTGCGTAAAGGACAACATCCATATATAAGTGGCGCGAACAAGCAATAATAGAGTGATCGTGGCGTGTAAGCTCTGATGATTCTAGCATGTGAACGATTGAACGTAAAAACCAGCGTACGCGAAGAGTGATCATGGCGTGTGATCTCTGTTGTTGCTTGCTGCCACAGTGTGAAGCTTTGCGCACTTGCCGCTCGGGAATACCGATCGCAAATTATTATGGCCTTAAAAGAACAAACAAAGAAATACAAACCCCTTGCGAATTCATTGACTTAATCAAAGATTTTTTCTCATGACTGGCCAACCACAACCGCTAAAGTCAATCAAGGGCTCAAAAGATGCGGATTTCTTCCTAGTTGCACTATAAAAAACAAGCAAAGAATTACCCCTAGAGGTGGGAGCCCTGGTGTAGGTAATCTTGGACAAACAAGCCTAAACCTATCCTACCACTTGTTATGTCACCCACCAAACAACCTCAAATATAAAACCACCAAATTTTTTTTAATCGAAGGTACTACTTTAAGCGGATTTTTTGAGGTTTTCCACAGCTCTCTAGCTCATTCCTGATTTGAATGGCTCTTGTCACAGTTCCTAGTATGAATTCTTCCATTTGCATGCCATGGATATTTCCATTCATTTTCCTTTTATTTCCCATTTACAACAAAAAGCAATTGTCTGTCGTTTAGGGTGAGTTTTTCATTGAGAAGAACCACTTTAGAGCTTAGAAAGTCAACATTATGAGTTGCTGCTGCTGTTGCAATGAGACGTGTTGTGATTGCCACAAAAATGTACTATGGCTTTACGGTATTTTAAAGAGAGTTTTACAACGCGAGGATGCTTTTCAAGAAACCTATGTCAACATTGTTCAACGATACAGTAAACCCAAAGCGTTTATTGCCGGGAAGTTTCTTCAAATGACGTGTCTGCAAATACAACGCGATACTCACCGAACCACGCCGTACTGCAACCACGTTTGTCTTGTAAGCTACGAACGGTTTATGACTACGACACGAATTCACAAGGTTTGTCTCTTAGCATCGTAGTGCTATATGTTCCACGTAGCGGCGGCTTACAAGTTGTATGATGCATTCCTTCGGAGTGCGAGAAGGTGCAAAGCCAGTTTTTATCAAATGCTAGTGGCAATATACGACTTCAGGTTTTTTGGTTAAATCGAGATCTGACGAAAACCCTCTTGACCCTCAAGTACGACTGCACTTGTTGGTTTGTTCGTTTTTCTTAACTATGGTTTGAGAGGTTGCCAAAGACGTCAGTGACCAATTCGATTTCGATACAGAATCTTTCAGGCTCACAACCGTTCAAAGTGAAACACTTGTAGAAGTCAACTCTGAGTCTTCTAAAGTTCTTCAAAAGTTGCAGTAGGTGACGTACTTGCGGTGGATGATGTACTCTTGTTGTACTGTGGTGAACTCAAATGTGAAACTAGTGTTCGCTGTCATGAAAGGTACAACGACAATTCATCGAACGACAATTTATCGAACGACAGTTCATCGAAACGACAGTTCATCGAAACGACAATTCATCGAACCGACAATTTATCGAACCGACAGTTCATCGAACCGACGGTTTATCGAACCGACAATTCATCGAACCGACAATTTATCGAACGACAGTTCATCGAAACGACAATTCATCGAACCGACAATTTATCGAACCGAGAGTTTGTCAAACGACAGTTTATCGAACAACAGTTTATCAAACGACAGTTTATCGAACAACAGTTTATCGAACCGACAATTAATCGAAACCACAGTTTTTCGAAACATCAGTTTATCGAACCGACAGTTTATCGAAGCGACAGTTTATCGAAACGACAGTTTATCGAACCGACAGTTTATCGAACCGACAGTTTATCAAAACGACAGTTTATCGAAACGACAGTTTTCGAACGACAGTTGATCGAACGACAGTTTATCGAACTGACAGTTTATCGAAACGAAAGTTTATTGAATTTTTAAAACTAAATACCAGCATTTTAAATGGAAACATGCAATGCGTTCATCGAATTTTATTATACCCATCAAAAACCTTTCAAATGCACCCATGAAAAGAGTTTATCGAATTTTGTTAAACCCAATAACAGCGTTTTAAATGCACACACACAATTACTTTATCGAATTTTATTAAACCCAATATCACCAGCCTTTTGAATCAACTATACAAGGAATTCAACAAATTTTATTGAATCCAATACAAGCGTTTTAAGATTCACACATCCATTAAGTTTATTGAATTTTGTTGAACTCAATATCAGTGAATTCAATGCACACGTACAAAGAATTTACTCAAATTTATTAAACCAGGCACGTAGCCAGGGGGTACGTGTCTCCAAGCGCTTGCAATCACTACCCGAAACCAAACCGAGTTGTAACGTTTTCGCACCT
>JGI24021J15306_10011362_pt1 | contig 11062 bp, 7 predicted proteins | sample Ectturendosymbi1_FD_15306 | JGI IMG/M metagenome (IMG submission 15306)
TGTTATGTCATAGTCATTAGCTGCAGTGTGTTATGTCATAGTCATTAGCTGCAGTGTGTTATGTCATAGTCATTAGCTGCAGTGTGTTATGTCATAGGACTACTGTCATAGTCATTCAAAACAGGTCTTTGCGTTTCTGATGATCCTTTGAACTTCGTTACAAGTATCGAAACTGATTTGAATAAAATGGTATATAAGAAGAAAATCTGAAACACATTTGAAGCAGGTATAATCAAACAGCAATCGCAAATCTCAAAACTGATACAAAAATCTTTCACCACCTTATAAAATGCGCGCCAGTCCATGTATGGATAAAAAAAGAAATTAATGGAAGAAACCCGGCGCTCAACTGCACTGGAATGCACGTTTTTAAAAGACAAGTTAGGCCTACAGGTTTAGTGTGTCTGATACTTCTATTTCGTTTCTTATATTAATCCAAGAATCATCGAGACCAGAACCGATACAAACCTTTAGTTTTGTTCTTTCATGTGTGTAGCTATAATATCCTTATACTTGGAAACAGTAAACATCACAGATGGCACGTTGGAAGTTCATGAGAGACCTGGTTCCTCTTCATTCTTGGTGTAAATTTCATAAAGATATGATTACGTCATGGACTTGTAGATGTGTTTCTTCGAAATGAGATCAACCAATATTCCTTACACAGCCAAGTATGCGAAACTATGACGTTTACATGCAAAGCACATCTTCCGCCTGCTGAGCAAGCATCTTCATCTCTCATTCAAATGAAGTCTTCTGCTAAATTCTTAATTCAGGATAATTATGGGATGTGAATGAATGAACAAATAACTCCATTTTCAGAATATATCGTCTGCTTTTGCCAAATAAATGCATTCCACATCGTAGGCGTAGCCAGTCCAAAATTTTGTGGGGGGCCAAAATGTTTGACTTTAGGCGAGCAGCAGTATTTTTGTTTGGATGCCGCTTCTCAAAGCACAAAATGACTAGATATGCTAAAAATTTGGGGGCTATGGTCCCCTGGCCCCCCTGGCTACGCCTATGTTCCACCACATCTGTTGTACTTTGGTAGCTTTTTGTGCTGCATTCAACTGCAAATAGGGTAAACATTTGCCCCATTCACCATTATCTTGTTATTTTACAAGTTATTTTTGGTTGAGGTTATTACCTGACTGTATGCCGTTAGTTGCTCCAGTATTTGCTTTGCAACTTACCTGGAAGGGTGTTAGATAGAAAAGTCCAAACCTTACGTTTATCGCCTGGATTGAGAAAAACTTTTTCCCTGCGTCGTTCGCACGAATGTAGGCAGTTCTTTGCTGATCTAATGTGGCCGATGGCCCCGCACGAACAGCACTCCAGTTACTAGATTGACCCTTTCGGAAATGATGTTTTGCAGATTTCCTTCAAGAAAATAGCTCCCGCCCTGCATCCCTTCAGGAAGGATTGAGACAAGGAATAGTTACATCGCGACACAATGCAGGTTGGTTCAAGGTTAACTTTCCCAGACGAGTTAACCCGCATTAAGATAATTTTCCCAAAACTTCCAAAGTACATTTTGCTATAAACAGGGTTGCGGAGTCGGAGATAAAATGTCCGACTCGGATTCCAACTCTGACCTTTCCAAATTTCCTACTCCGACGCCCGACTCCTTAACATAATGTGAATGAAGTTTGGCTGTCAACAATTTCGTAGCAACTAGCAATCAATGGAAATCGTGATACACAGTAAGAGTTCTCTTTTTCAATAAAAGTTTCAAACGAAATTGTACCATTCTAACAGGCACGAGTTAGGATTCATAACTTTGGAGTGCGATGTAAAAATGATTCAAGTGGACTTTCGCAGTCGGAGTCGAATAAAAAATCCAACTCTTAGTATGCTTAGGAATCCGACTCCACCTAAAATCCTCCGACTCCTACTCCGCAACCCTGGTTATAGACATAAGTTATTGTTATATGTCAGACCACTGAGTATGTTTTCTGACACTTCAGCGGTTAATGTTGCTTACCGTTGGTAACAAGTTTCTGCAACTTAGGAAGTTCGTAATTGAGTTGCAAGTTGAGCTAATTTACATGTTATTACGGTTAGATAAGTGCAACTTTATTGCTAACTGTGCCACCAAAAAGAAAGAAGGTAGATCACAAGAAAAGTGACAAAACAACACACTTACAAGAAAAGTTCTGCGCCACCCTTTTTAACAAATACATTTCTTTATTAAGTTACGGACACGTGACCTTCAGTAATCTATGATAATTTTCAGGTGTTTCGTCATCAGCTGCATCCTGTTCTTCAACTTTATGTAAAGGTTCTTACCAAGGGATGCCAAAGAAGATATGCATAAACCTTGGTTGCTGCTGGAATTCTTCAAACAGCAAATGCTATGAAGGTGAAAACGTTGCAGGAGACTAAACGGTTGCATAGGTTTTTGACAAATTTTAATGACTTTCGCCAGTTTTAGGTAACCGTCTTTTCTTGCCACTGTCGAAACAGTAGCATGGAATAAAAAAGATAAAATCATCTCTTAAATTTTTCTTCCATAATTGGGTCGATATAGCGTCAACTGCGCGCAGTAACCTGCAAGCTATAGTATATGAGCCTCGTCATCTTGCGCTGTGTGCCCATAAAAAATCCGTTATAGTTTCAAAAACTATTGTGTATTCATCAGAGACCTCACGTTTTATAATGATTTCAGAAAGTAGCAGGCTGAAACCACTTGGAAGGTCGGGTACAAATCTTTTGCAAGGAAACGGAAACATCTTCAGTTTCGATCCTAGTAAGTGCCATTGAGTTGTAGAGGTCATTGGTTCTAGGGTGACAAACTTATTGTTAAGCATTGTAGAACTTACTTGTGTATGGAAACTAGTTGCTGACTGATTCGTAACGATACTTTAACGAGCTTGATATTCAAAGATATTCTTCCGACTGCAACCAGTAATCAGTGTTCGATGATTCCATGCCAAGGAGCCTACAAAGGAATTCCTCAGAGTTCCTGCGAAGATCTTGGCTGTTGCTGGAATTCCACAGATAACAACTGTTACAAAAGTTAGTCATCTTTACGCTATTAAACAAATGAAGTTTACATGGCTTTTGTTCAATAATTTCGTTCTCAAATCGCTTTTTTATGTGATTCAAACCTTAAATTTCTTTTTTCAGAGTCACGCGATCTTTGTCCAAACCTTTACCGAGGAGCTCCCCGGTCAGTCTGCGAAGGAAGAGGTTGCATATACGAAGAAGACACAGGTTCCTGTTACAAGGGTAAGTTTGGCACAGTTGTATAGAACCGCACACCAAGTCATTTCTACCCTTTCCTTGCCAACTTGCTGTCACGGATTCGTTTACGGTGCCCAACGTAAAACGTCAAACTTTAACTTACAACAAACTCTTTCCCACCCGATCTTCACTGTTTGATTCTGACACCAAAGAACATCTTTTCAAGATATTGTAGATTGCTGAGTGTTTTGCCGCAATCTACTTGTTCCAGTTGCTTTTCCCATCTGGCAAAGATGAGATGCCTTCTGCCAAACTCCTCCTCAATTCGAATTTTTTCACCTGAGTTGATTCAGGTTTTGTTGTTTTTTCATTTCAAGGTCACCTCCCCTTCACAAAACTTACACATAAAAAATGCTAAAATACAAACACGTGCTACGCACGCCTCTTTCTTAATACGGGTTTCGGACTTTTCACCAGCGACTATCAGAGTTGAATTACGTTTATTTCCGGTTCACAGCCGCTTGTCCGTTGTTTGTTCACTTCACTGTTCAGTTTGGCCGCATACTGTACTCATCAACATACGCTGCAAAAAAGTTGAGATGAAGATAACGCTTGGCCTCTGGTTGTGCGTAAACATGACAAGGAATGGACGTATTTTTAAATCGAAAATGAAAACAAGAACGACTTATTTTTTCAACAAAATATCACTTTTTCGAGTCATTTCCTATTTACATACATCACACACCGAAGATACAGAAAGTGCACAACTTCTTTAACAAAATTACTGTTAAATTAAGTATGATACAAGAAACCCGGTCTAAATCAAAGTTATTCAAATCATAATCAGTTTTACTTCGCTTTGTTCAGCTCTGAACGTTGTGCCTCAGCTCGGAAGAATTGGTCGGAACTTTACTGGGGAGCTTGGATACGATCTTCCAGTGATGAATGGTAAAGTTTGCGCAAAGTTTCCCAAAAACTTTCTCACCATATTTTCTGAGTAGTTTTATGGTCGCGTTGTACTTGTTTGTTTTTAGGTTCAGTTGTTTCAAACTCAGCTACAAGTTCTGTAGTTTATCCGTAAGGGCAGCAATATCTAGCTTGTACAGCTTGAGAAAATGAACTTGGATTTTTGAGAAACATTATTGAACGTAGTGCTTAGTATTATAAACTAGGTTCTACTACTGCTTTACAAAAACCGATAAAACTACAGCAACGCTTCGATCGACCTGTCGGCTGAGCTTCATCAACGCAGTGGGCAAAACCACCAACTACAAGTCGGCGGTAACCAACAGTTGGTGCAATCTGCACTTGCAAAGTAGCATGGTGGAGTCAGAAAAAACACCACGAATGTAATTCCCACTCTGCGTGGTCATTCGACACGAGTGCAGATAAAAAAAAGACAAAGTAAAAACATTAAAACACAGAGAACGGAAGTTAAACGACAAATATCTTCTGCCTATGAATAGCGGCTCAACTGGTTTTCTCAAGTTCTTTAAGTTGTTGATGTTGGGAAGTTTCAGGCCTTCCAGACGGTTGGAATGGCGAAGGATGGCGTAGTCGAGGATCGATGAGGTGGGGGATTTCCGCTCCTCGGCGCCACAGACGCGTCTGGCCGAGTCTTTTAGTTCCCTACGGTGCATTCTTGCACCGAAGCGGTCCATTACAGACCTAGGTCAGTTTAGGGGTTGCCCAGAGTCTTTCAGGGAGCTCCGAACCAGGGGGAGGCAGGCATCGCGCGTCACTGGGAACTGGATTTGTGGTCTAGCTTGCTTCCATGCCTCCTTACATGAATCTATAGGATGTTAAAACAAAGCTCACGAGCGCTGTGACTTGGCCGTGGAAAGGATGTCGCGAGGAGGCAGCCAAAGGATTGAGCAAATCTTTTTCCTTCGCGTTTCGGTATTTTCTCTAATTTATAAAATTTTATTCATGGTAGATTCTTTGTTGCCCGATGGCAGGATTACAAAAATAAATCAGAAAGAGCAGAAGATTAAATATTTCATGAAAATACATGAAAACATCAATCAGAACTGTCAGATCTGCTCTGGTTGTTACAACACATAACATTAACCGGCTTCAGTGTTTGTCGCGCTCTGGTTTATGCTAAAATGATGTGAGTAACGCTGTGATCACTCGCAGGGAACAAAAATAAACAAATTTCAACCAAAATGATGAAAATTGTGCCACATGCCTTTGGTTCAGTACTTACAGGCATCAAACCCTAGTTTCGGCGATTGATGGATTTTCACTCTACTGTGAACAAACTGGGCCTCACGCGAATCAATTATTCCAACTCGCAACGAACTAAACAAGAGACTGAAGAACACTTCGTAAGAAAAAGAACAAGTGAAGGAAAAGAAGGAACGAAGGAGCTGTTGAACCGTTGTGCTTCCACCCAGCTTAAAGCATGTACTGCAACTACCGCACCATCCTCGCATCCCATCGGGGCAGGGCTACACCAAGCATTCCTGAAAGCCCATTATTACTGTAGGCGGGGCCCGTACTGGTGAGAGCCCCCAAATGCTACAAATACGGCATTTCATTATAAATTTGCGAATAAACCCAAATTTTGCGAATAAATCCAAATTTTTCGAATAAACCCAAACATGCCTCATTTTGGTGACCTTAGTTTTTTCTACGTATATCCCTTTAAACAAGGACTTCGTTACGACTTGGGGGAAGGGGTCGTAGCTTCGGAGCAGTCCAGCGCCAAAGGCGACCTGGAGCCTACAACTAAGAAATTCGAAGGCCAAGCAGTAGGGTAGCCGGCCCAAAATTTTTGGGGGGCAAATATTTGGACTTTAAGCGAGCCACAGTATTTGTTTGGGATACCGCCTCTCAAAGCACAAAACGACAAGATATGCTAGAAATTGTCACCCTGGGCACGCCTACGATGCCGAGACGATCCTGGCATTCGCACCTCAAGCAAGGTCTTCGCTGCACACAACTGCTGCTTGTACTATCGAAAAAAAATCGCACTTGCCCTGATATCGATGCTAATTCAAAGCTTTCTAACTGCCATCATCAACTTCGTATCAAGATCAAATATTTTACAGGGAAATGTTCATCCAGTCCGTGTAGAATTTCCTACAAAGGAATGCCACAAAGCTTGTGTTTAAGTCTGAAGTGTTGTTGGAACTCTGAGGATGGCCAATGCTATAAACGTGAGTAATTTGGCAGTGTCGTGCTTTGATTAATATTACAAGTTTGGTACAACTAGTGATCTTGTCTTATGCCTGATGTCCGGCTGGTGCACAACTGCAAACGTTCTCGAGACTGCAGCACAGATGCAAACTATAGACCAGGGCAAAAACAGTGGCTAATGAAATTGTCCCCATGTCTTCCTTTCAACTAAAAAAACATATAAGTTACATTACAAATTGAAGTTGCTTCTGATGTAACTGAAATGCTGCTAAATAGCGATATTTTTGGGTAGTAATTCAGAAACGAGTCTTTTTGTGCGCGGGCTGGTATTCATTTCTTATTCAATGTCGACATAAGAATTTTCTGAAGGTCTACAAAGCAGTAACAGAGAGATGTTAGAATTTAGTTAAAAAAGAGTCCACTTCAGAAAACCTGCGTTAATTGTTGCTAGATTTATTACCTCTCAGCTAACACCGGGCAGATTATTACTTAAAAGATTCCATGATGTGATCTTGAATGGCATAAGCAAGAAAAATGTAAGACGTTCTTTCCGCATTTCCTACCCTTCTCAGTATTTATGAAGTACAATTCCAGTGGACAGTCACATGTTTCTTTTCCACTGGCTGTGCTCCTCTGTTTACGAGGTATATTTGACTCGTAGAATTCACAGACCTTTTCATCATTTAAGGTATTCCTGTTACCAGCCAGTCCTGTTCATTGGATACATGTGAAGGGGCGTATAAAGGAATGCCACGGAAGTCATGCATAGACCTTGGATGCTGTTGGAACTCTACAAACAACCAATGCTACCAAAGTAAGATGATGCTCAGGCAAGGTGGTTCGTTTTACGCAGTTCTTGTTTTGTAAAAAGCGTTCAATGTTTGAACCAAAGCTATCTACATATGGATCTTATTTTTTATGAAATAAAAAGCGAAATTTTCAGCGATCTTACTCTTATTGATGACGTAGACCGTATGGGTTTATAATGTTTTGCTTGTTATATCTAGATCTTGTAAGAACACAGTTTTCTTGTTTCGCACAGCTTCCCTCAATATTATATTTGAGCATAACCTGATGTAAGATTAAGATCCTGTTGAGGAAGGGTTTCGTTATCAACGAAACTATAGGCCTATTGTAAATTCTGGTGAAGGTAGCGTGCTTTAAATAAAGGACTCACTGATTTTTGACAATTAGCGTTAGGTTCAAAATGTAATTGTAATCGGGCTTCAAATAATGTATCAAAGAACAAGTGGTGTTTCAGGCAGACAGGTTGCAGGTTGCAAAGGTGCAACTTTTTATATCAGCTGTTTTTTTGAGGTCGTTCTCATCGTGGAAAAGAAACACAATCTTTAAAAAATACGGGCTTTAAATAATTTACAACCACAACTCTGCCCGTCACCAGCTAATATATCGTGGCATGCAAAATGACTTTAACTGTTTTGTTCCCTGTCAGCTTGAACAGAGTTACCGGTAAATTCAAGGCATTTCTGTATACATGTTCAACATGCTGTTGCGACACCAACAGACTGCACTTAGAAACGAGCTTCTAATTTATCTACTTTTCTAAACATATTTTTAGACGGGTGTTTACTTTTGAATTATCCATACTTCAAAAAAACGTAACCACCCGAACAGCCTGGTTGACAAATGGGTATTGGCCGATTGTCTGTTGATACAACGTACAAGGTTCCAACTTGCTTGTTGTTTGAAATAGGGAAGCACTTGGTAGACTTCGTTTAATTCAAAACAATGTAGCCTAATCCAGCGGCACGATACTTTCAACCTGTAGAAGAAAGTCATACGCTGCATTTGAATACAAGACTTCGTCCCCAAAAAACTTCGTATTTTACGCATACGTTGCAGTATTATTGCTATGCTTTCAAACCACTGCACCAAACTACTGTCCAAAAGTGAGACATGTCGCGTTTTTGCGGCAGATTGTTGTAGAATGGTCGGGCACATGTAAATGTCTTTGAACTTAGTGATCACAGTATATGTTGTCGAATTTTGAGGCGTTGCACGCTCTCCATCACCACTACAATTTCACTCCTATTGCTATGTAATGTGACGCAATACTTACGAAACCCCGTCCTGGTTTCTGTGACTTCAATTTTATGCGGAATATACCTCAGGGTTTGTTTTCAAACTGACGCCTTGCTACAAACAACTCCTGGAAACGTGCAGGCTGTTTGTCAGACATCCTGTCGAAGGAGCTGCGTCTCGTCAGCGGTCGCTCCCCTGATGATGAAACAATGTCAGACTGCGCGGAAATGAGGAAATAAATACAAGAAAAATACTCCGAAATAAAAACAACGAATTAGAAAAGATAAAAATTAGTTCGACTGAGGGACACGGCGAAGGCTAAATCGCAAAGGGCAAGCGCTATAAAACAAAAAGGCGAAGGGTCTCGAAACCACCTTGAAGCAAACATTCAAAGCATGGAACGATAATTATTCGTAAGACCCAATGCACTTCACATAATACGATTTGTTCCAAAACTTCATAAGGAAACTAATAAAATGTCTCAACTTTTCCACTGATCCCGAGCCCTTGGAAATTAAGCAGAAGTTTATGAGCTGAAATAGTTACCAAAAAATTGTATTTTCCACAAACGACAAATGATGATATTTAACGTTTGTTTGGGCAAACATTGTCCGCGATCGGCTTTAAGGCTCTGCATTGACAGAGTACTTAAGGTTTGCACGCTTTTTTAGAAAGAATGTGCCCATAAGCAAACAAAAGTACTGACTGGGTTCATAAGATAACTCAGGTGTCGACATACTGAATTTCAGGCCAATAAGGCCAAAATTACGCCCCCAAAAGATCCAAAAGTTTTCAAAAAAGCAGCTGATAGAAAAACTCGATGGACATCCACTAAAAATAATTTTTCGGCAAATATAAAACTTTTTTCGAAAAAGTTCGGGACATTTTCCCGATTTGCTTCCCTAGTTGTGTATCTGTTTACAACCAAAGAACAAATGTTTTGTTTTTTCAGATAAAACTGAAAACGCCATCCTCGGAAGATCCGGAACAAATCTCGGTCCTGGCAACGGAAATGACGTATTAATTAGCGCTGGTGAGTTTGCCAGAGATTTGCATAATTTTACATCACAACAAGAAACATTAGTTACAAAGTTGATTGTATCCTACCTTGCAGGAAACGGTAAACTTGCAGGATTTGATCGGTTGCATATACGTGAGAAGCAGCGGAAAACAAATTTGATAAAAATTTCCCTTGCAGGCAACATGGGTTCCACTGGGGGGCGACAGACTGTTTCTCTTCGTCAGAGTAAGATGTTCTTGAGTAAGATGTTCAGTTTAGATATACTCGCTTTTGTACTCCCTGCGCTCCTTTTTCGGAGTGTCACGAGTGGCCTGCGGCGCCCACCCCCACTTACTTGCGCCGTGGACCACGCGGCTACTTTCGCAGTGAATGCTGCACTGGTGGCGAGTCCATAGCAGCACCGCGCGTGACTGTTTCCTTGCAAGCATCCACTGATGCCGAGCACGAGGCTGGACAGAACGCAAGTCTTCGGTATGACCCGATCGGGAATCGAACCCAGCCAGATTTGGTAGCGCGCGCTCAACCAACTGCATCACTAAGCCGGTTGAGTACGATTTTCTCCCTGGCTTGTTTTGAGCATAGTAAGCGAGTAGGTTTAAACTTGTTCACGAACCTTCGTAGCTCATCTCATTTCGATAAGCAGGTCAAATTTTGCTCGAATCGTTTTCTCTGAAGATAAGTTGGCAGTGTCTTTAGTTTAATTATTTGTCACGCTTCTAGAGGGCTCCCCTACTCCCCCTTCTTGTACACTTATCTCTACACAGTATGAAAAACCCTTCCAGTAAGTTTCGTTGCAATTATTCTCACTCCGCACCATTGAAAAGCTTAATACGTAATTTGTTAATAAATCAGTAGAAACGTTTCCTCGCACCATCGTTTCGTTTATGTTTCGTCTTCTGTTGTTTAAAGTAAACTGTTGTCCGATATGTGCCACACCTTTTTTTCAGAGGCAAGCTGCCCGTCTATACCGCCTCCACCCAATGGACACGTGGAGTGCACAAACAAACTTGGTCGTGGGTCACAGTGCGAATTATCCTGTGCGGCAGGACACGTGATAGAAGGAAACTCTCGGACTTTCTGCTCTCAGAACGGATCTTGGACTCCTTCAGTGACGTGGGCGTGTCAAGGTACTCTGACTGAGATATTCTGAGCACACTAAGGGCGTGTCGAGTTTTTCTTGATCTTTGCGCAAACAATGTCTGAAACATAACATAGGTTTATTCAAAAGAGCAACATTCAAAGGCTTCCGACCCGAGGTGCGCATGTATTGAAGCGCTACAAAAACCTAAACCAGACGAAAAGAAGTCATGTGTTGCGCTATCACTTTTCCTTTTTTAAGGCGAAAGAGTCGACGATATTTTGGTCCGTTTTACCTCATAATCCTTCCATTACTATCTTCTCGACAAATAAAACTTACAAAAGCAAGACAATCAATAACATTGATAAAACAGACGATTGCTGTACAATGTAAGACCAAGGGCGCACGTAAGTATGCGAAAACAATTAATATCCTTTGCGCAGGTAATAAAGTTTGGTAAAATATCAAGCGCAAAACTTTATCACCTGCGCAAAGGATATTAATTGTTTTCGCATACTTTTTGCTTGTTAATTTGTCGACTGAATGAAAATACCACGGAATATATTTGCATGCAAATTTCAAGGAACATT
>JGI24021J15306_10011363_pt1 | contig 11062 bp, 13 predicted proteins | sample Ectturendosymbi1_FD_15306 | JGI IMG/M metagenome (IMG submission 15306)
GAGGGGGAGGATGACTCGAAGACCTTGCGGTCATTCTCCTCCCCCTGATATCTGATTTTTTCAGATGTTAAATAAAATTATCTGTCTGTCTGTCTGTCTGAGCATGAGAAACAAACATGCAATTTTATTGGTAAAATTATTCGTTGGTCTTTCTAGCACGTTTTATTGAGCATATCTTTCTTGAAAGTTTTCTATAGAAAAACCTATGCCACGAAAATGCTCATTTGAAACGACTTCCTAAATTTATTTCTGAAGGACTGAAAACGCTTTGTCATCATATTGAATGCGTGCAATTCGTAAAAGCGGCAGTTGCTATTTTCTCAGTGTCAAGCGAAAAAGAATCATTCTAAGCTCCTCATTGTAACTGTTGAACTTTATAACTCAGAAAAATCTTGACCAATAGTAACCATTTCGTTTTAACAAAACGATAGCGGTACGAATAAATTATGCAATGTACACGAGTTAACAACAACAATCAAAAGTTCTACGGTAGATTTGCTGCAACTTTCTAGTGATGATCCGACTGAGCTCTGCTTTCCTGACTTTGCGATGATTCAGACTCGAAAATATTTGTTTTAAAATAACTAGTCTGCACGCAGGCGACGCGGTCGATTTTATATAAGCAAAAGTCCTGAAATCTGCAAGCATTGCTTAGGAGTGAAATGTTAAAGGGCAAAGCACCTCAAGACCAAAATTAAATCAAGACACAAGCTGCGGTAACTCAAAGATGAAAAATAGACCGTTCTAAAACAGTTACATTTACCACAACAAAAAAAGTATTCGACGCCAATTACGGAGAAACGAAGCCACAGCAGCAAAATCAGGTAACGATGACTCAGAAAAAGCGAATGCATTTAAAAATTTGACAAAAGCATTCTATTAGGTAACGCGTACTTAAATGGGCACTTCCCAATGAAGTACGTTTCTCTACAGTATTATGGAATAAAATTCTGATAGGGAAAGCCTACATTATATGCTAAACGTAATGAAGAGAAGTTCAAGGATCGGTAAATTAAAAGGGAAGTCAAACAAACGGGCAAAGGATAATGGAAACAACCAATGAAAAACGCAAAAGGGCAATGAATCATTTCACGCGAGGGAGGATCATGCTCGGAATATTAAACTATGCGTCTAGTTTGTAAAATCATTTATCTTCAAAGGTATCCATAAGAACGAATCGCACCTGTTCTTTAGTTCCTGCCCGAAAAAAGTTCTATCACTTACTTGACTTCTACTCAGAGGAGGGTTCTGTAGGAACCGTATCCGCTCCATCCAGTCCAGTGGTTCGAGACCGGGGGTCCTAGGGCCCCTGGGTGTTGGAAACAAGAGGGCCCCTGGGTGTTGGAAACACGGTGAGGTTACCACCCTGAAGTTGGCCAGTGTTGCGACTGCAAGCGGATTGTGGCGTTTAAACGTTAATGGCGCAATGCTTCACAGTATTTTCAGAGCAAGTGCTCTGTAAAAAAGTAAAGCTGTTAGCAGTGGCGGCTCGTGGTAAAAATGACCGGGAGGGCTGCGAACTTTTATCTCTGGTTGAACATCTGGGATTGTCGCCCTGGCTGTTTTTAATGATTAGTGGCGTTTCCAGTCACTCCAGCAGTCCTATCTTAACACATTTGTAATTTTCAGTTGTTCATACTGATGCATAGGAAACATTAAATTCAGTTTAATTAACCCTAAGCCTAATCCTAAACCTAACTAAACCCTAAAGCATAAACAGAAACACAGAAGTATTGGAAAGTCAAACAAAAGTAAATAAAAACCAAAGCTATCAAACCACTACCGCCAAAAAAAGCTGCAAAGGTAGAAGTCGAACCCAATACCACTCGCACAGTAAACTTGGCTGCTTCCTCTCGACTTCTGCGACGTTACCGTTAATTAGATAAATTTAGCGTTTTATTCAAACAGTGTCAAGGGAGCAGATTCATAGCCACGTGCTTTCAGCCGGTACTTTCATCACGTCCTCTCAAAGGAAGTTCAAAGTTTACAAAAATAATTTATATAAACAGTTGTTGATTTAAACAAAATTTCTGTTGGTTTTAACTTGACTGTTATGCATGTCCAGTAAAAGCTTGTATCCTGAATCGATTTCAGCTGTAATGTTTACCTTACCAAGAAATGAAAGGTTTACTTGAATGCTTACATGATTGCCAGATTTCTCATGCATCAAAACTTTCTCATTTCAATGTTTCAAATCAGTCATGCTTTTTGTTGTCCAAAAATGATCTCCACCAACAACTGCCCTCCATCTTCAAACTCTAATAACCCAAACCTAAACGGATCATCAGCTTGCTGTTGCAAGCTGCAGTGGTACAGATACAGTAAACAAAGGGCTGATTTTCGCAGCCCGAGATTGGCGGCCAGATTTAAATCCAATGCCGCTAATATCGCCAAAGTACTAGTTACAGCATTCTATTTCAATTATCTAATTATCAAATTTAATATTCAAGAAATTCAGGTAGTAAAAAAAGTCAAGAAAACATTTTCCTTTAAAAATTCATCATCAAACGAACAGAACGCCTTGCGATAGGCGGATCTACCCCATGTTTCTTGTAGCCAATTGCTTGGTTGCCTTCCTTTCTTCCTTTAGGGCTGTGCCGAAGACAGTCCCGAAACCGCCAAATTCATCGGCAGGTTTGCTGAAAACGCCATCGCATAAGCGGCGTCGTTGAAAAAGAGCGAAACATTGGTTTTGTTTGATCCACAGGAAACGTTGAGCTAAATTGGTATCGGAAGTACTGAAAATGATGGTGATGTGATATTTCGTAAATAAATCCAAACTTAAGGCGATTTTGGCGGAATTTTTTGCCTTGCATTTTTGAGGGAGAGCTGCAACCTGTCTAGACGAGCTGTCCTGGTTGTAACTTCAATTGAGGATTGACGTGGCCGGAGGAAACAGTGAAAGAATTCGGGTGCATATATCAGTGTGTAGAACAAGAAACGTCTGCCCATTTTGACACGCAGCAAGTTAACTTTGATGGGTATTTCTCAGGTGGAGAGCTCAATGTTAGTAAACAGTGGATAATAGATCCATTTATTATCAACGTTGATTAAATGGCAGATGGTGATGTTCTTGAAGATCACATTGTCTTGAAAGAAACCCAAGCAATGAGATTGATATTTGATACTGCAGAACTCGAAAGTTTCTAGTGTGTGACCATGCAAAGTTACAAGAAAATGAGCAAAAACGTGTCTAGATATTTGTGCGAATTAGATTTTCCTCTGTACCTCATTTGAAAAACAGATATCGGAACCGTTTGAACCCCTCGAACGATTTGCGCGTGGTTCTGAGTAATTGTGTGCCAAGGAGTGAGGGGATAATTTCAGAGAAGCTGCAACTCACTAGGTTTATCTCTAATGAGCAGCAAGCTATGAAAGTTAACCCGTACGACTGAGTGTTTTCTGTTGTCAGTATGTTTCACGAGTCGTAGTTTAAAAAATGAAGATACTGCAGAATCGGACTGTTTACGTGATTTATACGCTTTTTTGAAACGAGGGGATGAGAACGTCACTTGATTTTTATGAAGGGAGTGCCAGCTTTAAGAAAGGTTGGGAACCTATGATCTACTGTAAGCCGATAGGCATGAAGGTACACGAGTAATGAATCCTATTTGGGAACCAATTCAATGGCGACACACAAGCCCAGTCCAAGTGAGAAGCTAGACAGTCAACATTTATATAGTTGTTTTCGCTTGTACTTTATCGTTTAATAAATCAAGGTAAAATACGAAAGTATTTCATCACGGCCTATCCGGTCGTGTGCGACGACGAGCACTGCGGCGTTCATAATCCTCCAAGAATGATTTTTTCGATGTTTACTTTCAAGTTTCAATGACTGGCTTTCACTCTTTTGTTGCAAGCGAGTTTTCCCCGTATCTGTTATGCCAGATGCGTTTAAGTCACGCTTCAGGTTAGGACGTCCCAGAAACGCAGTTTTGGATGCCCAGTCGGTGGGGGAGAATTGGGTAGTTCGCTACACAGAACTTACTTCGGCAGGCTGTTGTCCTCCACCCGCCATACATGATCAACGCATCGTAGACGTCGATGTCTGATGATGATTATGAGGTCGTAGCAACCAGTTGCTTGCAGTACTGAGGTATTGGGCACACGGTCCCTCCAGGACAGCTTCAAGATAGAGCGAAGACAACGCAGATGAAAAGCGCCAAGACGGCGTTCTTGGTGCCGGTACGTTGTCCACGTTTCACTACCATAGACTAGCACACTTATAACACAGACCATGTACACCTGGATTTCAACTCGGATGGAGAGTTTGCCGTTAGACGAAACACGTAGACGAGGTTGACCAAATGTTGTCGCAGCCTTTCCTATGCGAATTTCAAGCTCCAATTTCAGGGAGTTTGTGTTGTCAACTGTTGACCCCAGATAACAGAACTTTTCCACTGACTGCAACACTGTTCCGTTTATACTGATTTGTGGAGAAGAGCTAGGCCCCTGTGATAGGACTACGGTTTTAGTCAGGCTTTTATTAGTGTTAAATTCAGCATAGGCACTAGCGAAGGAGCTGCAAAGGTTTTGAAGGGTGGATGTGGAGGTTGCCACAAAGACAGCATCGTCCGCATAGAGCAGTTTTCTGATGAAAAATTGTCTGACCTTGGACTTTGCACGAAAACGGGATAGATTAAACAATTTCCAGAGTTTACACAATGCAATAATACTCCAGACGGTTTCGGAAATGCACCTATGAGCAGTGCATTAAGAAAAATTGCAAAGAGGGTGGGAGCAAGGAGACACCCCTGCTTGACTCCACCTTTGAGTGGAAAATGGCGAGATATCGAGTCATCGACCTGAACAGTAGCATGCATGTCATCGTGGAGCTTCAGAATAATGCTGAGCAATGTTCCAGGGCAGCCAAAGCGGCTGAGGATCACAAATAACCCAGACCTACTAACAAGGTCGAAAGCCTTGGTCAGGTCTCTGAACGCCACATACAGCTAGGGGATGCCATTGCTCGTTGCATTTTCCCTGAAGTTGTCGTAATTTGAACACCGTATCAATAGTTGAGCGCAATGCACAGAAACCACATTGACTCTCCGGCAGGCCCTTGTCTGCGATGACTTGCAGCCTCAGAAGAAGCATGCTGGCTAAAACTTTTCCAGCAAACACTAAGCAGCGAAACTCCTCGATAACTGTTACAAACCTGCCGAATTCCTTTGTTCTTGTACAGAGTGGTAATGCTGGCGTCCTTGCAGTCTTGTGGAAGACAGTGAGTCGCCATCACAGTTCGAAGACTGCGTGCGGTGCTGCATTTAGGGTTTCACCGCCACTTTTCAGGACTTCGGCAGGTATGCCACCAGCTCCCGAAGCTTTGTTGTTTTTTAGCAGTTTGAATGCAACTTGCACCCCGCCTAGAGGGATGTCGGCGGGAAACTTGTAAAACATTGTAATCAGCGGCAGTCCATTAATTGCCTCTTGCTTCACAGGTACACTTTGTCATATAGCGAACTGAAGTGGTTCACCCAGCGATCAAGCTGCTTTCCAAGGTCGCTGATTGGTCTGACGTCTTCGGACAAAACAGTAGCAGTCTTTTTGGATGTTGGGCTAATTGCTTCTTTGATACCCTGGTACATGCCATGGAGGTCACCAGTGTCTGTACAGCACTGAATGCGTTAGCTGAGGCGAGTCCAGTACCGATGCAGAGCTGCGCGTGTGAGGCGTTGCGCGTCACCTTTTGCGGTGATTAGTCGTAAGCTGGTAGAGCAGTCAATGGAAGGAGATGGTCTGTTGTGAGACAGGTGAAATTTTCTAGTCCGCAAGGCAAGTTTACTATGGACTACTATATGATCTGTGTTGCAGTCCACAGAATGCATGCTGCGACAGTGACTGACCTTGTTCAACTGTCTCCTTCTCACGATCACATGATCAAGCTGGTACCACTGTTGAGAGCGGGGTGCATCCATGTGACTTTGGAATTTGTGGAGCCAACGAAATATGTGTTTACAAGACAGAGATGGAAGGCAAAGCATAGCTCAAACAGGCGCTGACCATTTTCATTCAGGTGCCCACTCCATGCGCACCAAGCGTACCGGATCAGGGGTATATTCTTAACCAACACGGGCGTTGACGTCACTGGGAAGTGCAATGCGGTTGCCCGGCCGGATCAATCTGATAGATCTGGACAACTGATCGTAGAATACACGTTTCCTCTTACAGGAGGGAGCAAGGGTCGGCGCATGTCGTGCGTATGATTAAACTGCAAGATCGTTTTCTTCTAACCAGGCGCACAGAGCCGGTAGAGGTGAAGCAAGATCTGCAATCGCTCCAGGCATCCGGAAAGAGTCACAACGTCCACTTATGATATGTTCCGACGTTTGAGCTTCTCCAGAACCCCATGGACACCAAGGATCCGGTGCAATCTTCCATCGGTGTAGTGATTCCCTGAAGCTTTTGACTCGCGTTCGGAGGTGTTCAATTTACACCACGCACGGCGGCTGAGCCCAAGGTCGGGGTTTCCCACTTTGGGTGGTGGACGGGAATGAGGTGGGACCCCTGACTTCTTCCACTCCTCGAGCCACTGGTTTGAGTCCACTGTGAGATACATTCATGCGCCGCAAAAGACTCCATCAGTTCAATTGCCGATTGTGCAAACGGCCTTCGCAATTTGAGACGAGGTCTTGTGTTAAGGGGTACTAAGTTATTATTGAAATGTTCCGTCAGCGCGTACTTCAAGGGGAATCGGAGGGTAGCGGCATTTCGTCGGACTGAAGCTGGGGCAGTGCCTGCAAGGATTGGCAAGTATTGCGTCGGTGTTGGTTTTAGGCATCCAATAATTGTTCGTGGAGCAGAATTTTAGCCACATCAACCTCCTTCGTATTCCTGCTTCTTCACCATGCTGGGGAGCAGTATTCAGCAGTGGAGTATGCAAGAGCTGGCTGCTGGTCCTGAGCGTGTTCACGGAGGCACCCCACCCTCTGCCGGCCAGCCGGTTTAACAGCGCGCAGCGTGACAAAACTTTCTGCCGCACAGATGTAAGATGAGGCTTGAAAGTGAGCGTCCGGTCGAGTTTCACTCCAAGATACATTTGGTTTGGTTCAAATTCCATGGTTTTGCCATCCACTGAAATGTTTAGTCGTCGTCCCACATCACGTGTGTTAAGATGGTATAAGGCATACACAGCTTTTTCTATATTAAGTTGAATCCGATTTTGATAGTAGTAGGTGTGGAGTGTTGACAGCTCTCTGTTCATGGCGTTCTCGACGTCTGCCCAGTCCGGTGCAGCAAAGGCGAGAGCTAAGTTACCAGCGTAAGCCAGTTTGGTGGACAATGTCGTTGGGATATCGCTGATACAGATGTTGAAAAGAAACGAGCAATGAAAGACCCTTGGGAGACTCCATTCTTTAAGCGTCGTGCGCGACTTTCTTGTCCGTCGCTTGTTAGGAGGACAAATCTGGGGTTGCTTAGAGTCTACATGATGAAGGCTATCATATGTTTATCGGGTATTGTGCGAAGCAGTTTCAGCCGCAGACCTTGGTGCCATACAGTGTCACAGACAGCTGTCAAAGCAACGAGTGCAACAGCAGTTTTCTGTTTAAGTTGGAAGCCGTTCACTATGATCGAACACAGTTGGAGCACTTGATCGGTGGTTGACCTTCCAGCACGAAAACCAGCCTGAAAGTCCGCTAGGCATTTTTCAACGTAAGGGGTGATGCGACTGAGAATCACTCGTTCCAGGATTTTAAATGGGACAGTGGGACACATAGCAAGGAAATCGGCCGGTAGCTCTTGGGCACTTTAGCGTCCTTGCCAGGTTTCAGGATTGCTATGATGTTGGCTTTTCTCCATAGTTTTGGGAGGAGGTTGAGGCGCATGCAGGTGGAAACAAAAGCTGCTAGCCACTTGAAACCGGAGGGTCCTAGGTTCCTGATAAATTCTGGGTGAATTTTTCTCTGGTCCAGGTACTTTACCACACTTCGTGTTATGTATGGCTTGCATCATGTCTGTGTTGCTCACTTCTTCCCATAGGTTGACATCGCTATACGTGTTAGCTGTTTGGCCTTCCCTGTGAGGCGGATTAAAAGAGACCAGGCCTTCCGGCTTGAATGGGCAAAGTCGATCTGTTCAACTGAGTCTTCCCACCGTTTCCTGCGTTTTACATTCATGTACTAACACAGGGAATTTGCAATTGTGGGTTGATCAGATATTGCAGCTTTCTGATTATTTGATTCTTTTCCAGTAGGTGTAGCATTGGTCAATGGTCATCCCAGTAAGGCGCATAATGACTTCTGCGTCATCGAGGGACAACTCGTTTAGCTGTATTGAGCAGCATTCGACAGAATGCGTTGTATACTGCGCTTACGTCGCGGTTCTGTAGCGGCGGGAGATGCGCAATGCCTTCCTTGGTTGACTTGGAGAAAAGGTTCCAATTGGCCTTTCCGAAGTTCCAGCAGAGGACTGGTTTTGATGGGAGACTATAGAAGAGGTTGTGAGGCGCGATGACGGATGGCCTATGGGTGGTGTGCGGGAAGGGCTCAATGGCATTCCTCAGATTCAATGGCTGGCCCACCCTTACCCGAGCAAATGCGAGGTCAGGATTGGTAGTTGTGTTCCACCTTGGCTCCCGCGGATCGTAGAGCAGTTGAAGGTCAGATGACTCCGCCCATGTGAGGAGTGCCTCTCCGTTTTCCTCACCAGCAGAATATCCCCAACTGGTATGGTGGCAATTGAAGTCGACGGCCACGAAGACAGTGTAACAGGCCGGTGGTAGTGGGAGGGTATGGACACTGAATGGTGCGGGTGGAGGACAGTATACATTGGTGATGGAGATACCGCTCGTTTCTATGGTGTGCCACTGCGACACGTATACCGATGAGGGCGTCGATTCGCTAGTGATTGTTGCAGGAGAGCTATGTCTCACGAAGATGGCAATGCCGTGAGTGGCACTAGGTTGGTGTGTTGCAAGATAGAATCCAGCCAAGTAAAGACTTTTAGAAACAAGAAGGTGCGTTTCCTGCAGCAGTGCTACACCTGCATTGCAGGAATCAGCTATCTGTTGCACGATCGATAGCTTCGGCTTTGTGACCCCGTTGATGCTAAGTTGGAGGATTGTTCCAAAGTTTCTTGTGGCAACGGGTTGTCCGCTCTGAGAAGAGAACGTTTTCAGAGACGAGGAACAATGGTAAGAGCGCCATGGACTAGTTGCTTGCTAAGATGGCATTTTCAATTGCAGTTTTCAGTTTAATCATCAGGGTAACCAGACCAAAGAAACGTGTAGTGACCCTCTCGGGTGGACCCGGTTCCACTGAGCCAGGTTTCACTGAGCGCGCATATGTCAATGCACAGACGGGCATGGGCGTGAGGTACCCGATCTGCCAGTGCCTGAGTTTCATTTGGTTGTGGAGTCATTTTAAATTGCGTGCACGCCGAGCGCCATGGCATCTAAAAATGGCGGCGACCCCAGAGCATGCAAAAACAATTTTTCCAAAATTCTCCCTCCCAGTTGGTTCTCTAGACTTCCAAATTTCTAATAACAAACCACGCGTTTATACTATGCAATCACCCCACGTTGTATTGGATCGATTTGGTCGCATTCTCGAGTTAAACAGTACAACTTAGTTGAAGTATAGCACTGCCACAATCACGCTGGGAAATTTCAGCTTAGTAACGAGTTGGCAAATATTTTTAGCAGTTGTCCATCAGCAATACTCAAAAAGAATGTCTGTCAACAAACTGTATGAAATGAACTATTCCACGCAAGAGAAATTGCCAAGCTACTACCGAGGGAAATTCGTCTCGCTACCTCAGCCAAGAGAACGCAAAAAACTGCTTTGCATTTCAAAAGCAACGTCAAGTTAAAGTAACTTGACGAGCAGTCCATTTGCTCTATGTTAGCAAAATGGGAAAAAACAAGAGATGGGAAAGTTCAGCAACGTTTTGTAATTACAACTAAATCAACTGAAAAGTCATAAAATTTTAGCAAATGTTTTTTTGGAAACAATGAAACATTTCAAACAGTCGTAATATATAAATATAAATGAAAGGCAAGATCTCGCTTTAAAAGTGAATTCAGATATAAGAACGGTATCGGTGTATCACATAAAGTAGATAAACCTGATTTGATTTGCGCAAACTACGAACATCGTCTACAGAGAGATATGAATAATGTCGTAAAAATAAATGCAAAACAGCAAACAATTCACCCGTGAGAAGATGCGCAATGCAATCAGTAACGTGGTCGCCATTTGTGAGCAGTCGTTTAAGTTTTATGAATTGTTACGGATACGAGATTAGTGGTGTGTCCGGGAAAACAATATATGCATCATTAAGAAAAAAATTCGCAACATAGCAACAGTCATTGCATGGACTCTGCTCTCATAAGAAAGGTGCTTACTCAAAATTCAAAGGTTGAACTCTTTGACTTCGGTTACCCTAGGGTTATATGTCATGAAGTTTAAAAAATATAATATTGTGATGAAACTTACGTCAGTAAGTCTATCAAAGAACTGCGGTTTCATGGAGCCGACAGACATTTGCTTTGAAATGAATTGAAATCCAAACAAGCAACTTTGCATTCGTTTTGTGATGTTTTCTTCTGTTGATATAAAATTAAAGCACTTCTTGAAAAGTTATTTATATCAGTGCCGTATCTATGCAAAGTGGCGCCCATGGCAAACGTTTGAATGTGCGCCCTTTCCAATGATTAAAATATGAGATATAGGCACAATTTTTACGAAAGATTTGCCATGCAGAAAATAAATGTTTTGAAACGGAAAATATTTGTTTGTTTTTGCTTCAAATTTTTCAGCAAATAAAATATAAATTATATCCATTGAGCACTCCAACATACTTCTGTACTCACTTATTTTTATTATGAGAAACATCAAAACATTCAAATGATATCGTTATAATAGTTTATAGGTCTAAATAGCATAGCCCACAAAAAAATTAAACAACATATTGCAACTGAAAAAGACAGCTTATTTCAAGGACCACATTTAATTTGAATTTTACAATAAATTTTTTAATGCAAGTCATGCGTCACTTGTGTTCGACAAACACAATTTCATTAAATCCAGGGGCGGATACAGCCAGTAAGGTTAAGGGGGGG
>JGI24021J15306_10011364_pt1 | contig 11062 bp, 9 predicted proteins | sample Ectturendosymbi1_FD_15306 | JGI IMG/M metagenome (IMG submission 15306)
CTGAGGTCATAATGGATAACACAATTTTAAAGTGAGATGGCTTATCGAAGAACAAAGTTGCCGAGCGAGATTATATAAGAGATACTTACAGGAACCAGTCGACCGACCAAAGAATGACCACCAGGTCGGTTGGGACGCCGATCGCTGAAAGTACCAGCATGAGCGTGATCAATCCTGCACTTGGTATTGCTGCTGCTCCAATGCTTGCTGCAGTTGCAGTGATGCTAAACAAGTTGCAAAAAGGTTGTTTGTTTCTTTTGATTGGTTTATTTTAAAAGTCTCAAAAATCCATTGAACTGCAAGGAATGTCGACAAGGCAAGTTATGTTTAGGTGAAACTGGTCAAACGAACCATCCAGAAGCATTGCATTTTAAATTTCAAGTCGTTTAAACCAAAAGAACTGTATGTTGACTGCAGGAGATGTAACCCATTTCTGTCAAAACTAATCTCGCAGAACACATGAAATAAACTGTGTATTTTTCGGCCATAACAACTCTGACTAACGGCCGCAACATTATCATTGCCCGTGTGCCATTTGCCAAACCAACAATATATTCAGAAATGTGGTTGACAAAGTGATAAATTATTTTTCTGAGAAGATGGTTAACAAGTATAGGTAATGGTTGCCAAAAAAACAAACGCCTAGATTTCTTTAGATGTTCTATTTGTTTGCAAGACAACGTCCGTAAGAAGGCGATTCAAATGCTCTACATTCCTTACAAGACAGGGAGCATTGCAGTCGTATTGTGAGTGAAATACTTCAAAACATATTTTCATTACCTCAAAGCACTCAATGCCACAAAACCTATCAACCACCTGTCACACAACCTTAGCTTGAAAATTTCATTGTCGTATGAGTTGCTGCACGAAGCGGAGCATCACCTGATGGTGATGATTTGACCGAAGTTCAAAGGAAGTCCGTTCATCTGAGCAATTGTGATCGCCGCCACCGCTTCCAGCAAAGCTGTGCCGTCCATGTTGATGGTGGCGCCGAGGGGGAGGACGAAACGCGCGACGCGGGGATCAACTTTAAGATTGTTCTCCAAGCACTTGATGGTGACAGGCAATGTCCCAACGCTGGAAAATACACAGTACATTGCTGTTACAGATGATGCGCATCTTTTGACTTTTGACGAAGATAACTTCTTCGTTAGTTTCAAATCAAAGAAAAACATATCTTAATCCTGACACAAAATCTGTCAATTCAATGCTCATACCTTTCTGCCCAGCCAAATGTAATTTTGAAAAGGGCTTAATTATTTGACATTTTGCAGAATTTGACTGCAAGCTTAAGACCAGTATTAAATATAGTCTTATAGCCTTGTAGCGACAGGTATGAATTAAGAAATCAAGAACAACATTTAGCAGCGATAAGCAATTTACGCATGAGTTGCTTACCTAGTACCTGTTCCAAGACCCGTGAGTAATGCCTGAATAGTGGCCATGAAAAAGGCAAACGGATTCTTTCTGGTAAATATCCAGTAAATCGCCGGTAGGAGCAGCAAACCGTGAATGGCAAGACCAGAAATCACAGTGACCTGGATAGGGCAAATATTTTCATTTCAGTTACAGCTGCAAACATTTTATGTTTACGGGAAATTGAAAAGCTTTGGTTCGTTACTTACTGAAAGTTAATTTTAAATTTTTGGATAGGGTTTGTCACCACTAAAAAAATAATGATCTGATCTATGCAGTTGCATGCCATGCAGTGAAATTGTTGAAACAATACTTACGAAGTACAAACCGAGTTTTTGGATCAAGACCTCCACTCCCTTCATCTTCAGAATATTTCCGGAAACAAGGCTGCAGATACCGATTGGTGAATACCTTAACAAGAGGTTGTCTACGTCAAGGAAAAGTAATAATGCACGACGGGTTTGTGCCGTTAAGTTTTTATGATCGTTTTTGGAGCAAACTGCAATCAAACCATGACAAATAAGAATCAATCATGAACATTTTCAAACGTCTTGTTAAAATTTTGCCGGAAATCAAAATGCTACGCAGCTGCGCTATAAGACTGTATCGATTAGAATTGGTTTTCAAGATAATAAGTTTTCAATCACTTTTCACTTTTGCAAATTAATACATTTAAACAATTTAAGGACAATTTAGTATTGCATGATGCCTCTTGAACTAGTCTGATGAATATTGATCATGCCTTCTTAAATTGTTGCGATGACGGCATCAACCAGGGTGGGGAACCTGCAGCCCGATGGCCAAATGTGGCCCGCGTAAACATTTAATGTGGCCCGCATCAGAATGTTTGTTTCCCAAGTTATGAAACACAACCTGGGGTCAAAAATAAACTCCGTGATAAGCAGATGCTCGGCATGCAAAGCAAATGAAGTCTCTCCCGTTCCTTCTCATGGTTTTCTCTTCTTATTTCTTTAGGAAGATCAGCCATGTTCCGCAATTAGAGCCGCCCGTGATGCATCAAATCAGCTTCACTATCTTTCTACTCACTAATTTCTGCAAGCCTCGTAAAATTCAAAATAAAGGTAGTTTTGGTAAATAGCTGCACAAGTTTTTCTGTAAAACTATGAATATTTTTTTAAACAGTGATAAAGGTATTACGTCATATTCGCCAGTAAATGATAACGTCTCTTACCAGATTACGACGCCGATCATTTTGAGAAAGATTTTGTTGAGCACAGCCACGAATCGAGTCACTATATCTGCCTCTTTGCCAAGTCGCGCCGTGATGATGCCGAAGAAAATGGAAAAGCTTATTAGTCCTGCAAGAAGTGCAGTGAAATAAAATGAAAATGGATTAGTTTGGTGTTTGTAAAAGTTAATATTTTGAACTGAAAATTCCTGCTTATTTGCATGATCACTGCAAGCAAAATATATTAATTCTGCNCAGTGGTGTAGGAGACGGGGGTGCAAGCCCACCCCCAAAAGTTTTGATTTGTTGAAAATCTGGGCAACATTCCTAAACATCCGGTCAAAAATGGCGCCCAACGTTGTTTGATTTGAAAAAATGTCGCCCAGCGTTTTCAGAAAGACACAAAAACACACGAAGACCATTTTTTGGAGGTCATACCAAAAAAGGCAAAAACGTCTTCATGATATTTGTGAAAGAAAATTTTTAGTCAAATATCACACAAAACCTTTTCGGGCAAATTTGGGAAAATTCGGGCAAAAATCCTTCGCACTCCCCAAACATGTACCCCTTGGTTGATCACTGATGTCAGATTTTCACAAAATATGGAGTTCAAAGATATTTGGTAGAATGCACATATGTTATTCATTTATTGCCGAATTATGGGATGGAAAACTCTGTAAATGTTTGAATTGATACTTTTTTGCAATAAAAGTTCCCTTGAAGTTCAGGATTAAAAAAACTTCTGCCGAAGACATAGCTTTGCAATCCTCTGCTACATTTACAGTTTGAACGGATTTGTGATATATAAAGCATATCAGAGAAAAATCTTGAAATTGAGAAAACTGTGGTTTGGTGGCGTACGAAGCATACTTCCAGATCAGCGGGCGGTCATATTTAATGTAGGGTTAGAAATTATGATGTCTGACTTAAACCCAATCAAATACTACGAGATTTGCAACTAAAATATTTGAAAGCAACGTTTTTCCTAACATAATATGTGAAAATGTTTTTATGTGAAAAATATGTGAAAACGCATGTCAATGTTTGCTTTACACTGTTTATGGAATGTCACGACGTTATTGTTGAAGCTTTTTATAAAGCCTATGAGAAAAACGTCAAATATGCATTGAACTCCTGATGAATTATTTCAATCGAACGCACTTGCTAGACTTGGATAAAGAAATAATTATTTCCATTTGTTGGCGCGGTCGCTTATTCGCAGTTTTCAGACATATGCGTGCATGTATCACAAAACAAACTAGCTTTGCTGTGAGAAGACGTCGCGATTCAGCAGGTTTTGGCAGTTTCCAGAAGGAATAGTTCGGCAAAGTTGTACAGTGAAAGAGAGCGCGCGCCACTGAAGCAGGTAGGCTGGATTCGACTCCCGGTCGGGTCATACTGAAGACGTGAACACCGGAGCTCCTTACAGCGTGTCCAGCCTCATGCTAGGTATCAACGAATGGGTGCAAAGGAAGCAGTTAACGCGCGGTGCTTCCATTGAATCGCAACCAGTGCAACATTCACTGCGAAAGTAGTCGCGTGATGGCGCCGCAGAGAGCTCTCGTGACATTCCACAAAGAATGTAAAGCGAGTATAATGAAACTTTCGTTCGACAGCGATCGTTGTTTTAAAATAAATTTTGATTAATTTAGGTTTATTTAAGAAATGCGAAAAACGTCTGTAGCACTGATGCAAATTGTTTTTCTGATTTTATTGGGAGAGATCCATTTGTTCCGTCGCATGACACAAAAACAGCTAACACTTGAAATTCATTGTCTGCATCTACAACAATAATGCGTACATGACACCTCTCAATTTTTGATTCACATTTCTAATTTTTTTGACAACTCGTGGATTAAATTGCTTCCCCATAGTTACAGACTACGTGAATTTTTCGCCTCTATATCTGTTTCAACTCGCTATCGCGTTTCTGTGGGAGATGCATGTTCATTGTACACCAGAAATTGGAAATGTCTTGTCACAGAGAGGTCTGAATGTTATTGTTGAGTCTAAAGTCTGAATTTTAGCACTGAGTTTAATTTTACCATTGTGTTTAACGCAATACCAACCCAATGTTAAATAGTAAGCTTCGCTATTTACGTTTGTGGATGTATTTCGCAATTGAACAAATGGTAAAATGTTATGAGAGTATTAGGTCCCGTTTTTACCTAAAATATTTGTCGATGAAGCCTTTTCAAGCTTTTTATGAAACGTAAGGGTTGAAGTTGCATTGCTGGAAGTGTCGTTCACAGTGTCATTCCACTCCGCGGTCACAGACACACTGGTGCGATCCTGAAAACAGTTTTTTTTTAATTTTAGCTGAAGGCAGAAAGTTTTGTCTGGTTCGATTCAAGAAAAGTCTCATGCGAAATCAATTTGCAAAACGTCTCAGATTGCTTAAAAACTAAATGAAGAAGAAACATTACTAAAGATCACAAGTTATTGTTAAGCACACGTCTTGCAGAGATGAAGATTAAATGCTTTAGCTTAACATACTTGCTCGGTCGTGGAAATAATTGTAGTAAAAAATAAAATTAACAAAAGTTCGAAACGTTGAAGATTCTTTTCCTTGTCTTAGATCTGTTCTTTTGCAGCGTTGGACCAATAACCAGCCTGGAAGATTGAGGATCGGTCTTTTCTGGTGGGACTGAGGCTATCTCTATTGCAGCAGAAGCAAAAAACCAACAACCCAAGGGACAAAAAACGGCAATAAAAAAATCAATCAAACGAATCTTGCACTTTGTATCCGGCAAGAAGGTTCTTCACAAGAAAGTGAACTTGTTTTGCTCAACGAGGACCTGAGCAAAGAATAATGTTTCGCGAACGCACAAAAGAAGCACAAGCACAGAATTTGACGACACAGATTTTACTCATAGTGAGATCAACAGCGTTAAATTAAACGTAACAAGCTTCACTACAAGCGGTTGACTTTATTGCTCACAAACCAAATCACAACGCACACCACACAATGTCTGATCGGAGATGCTTTTTCTATTTTTGTGTCAATGTTTGTTTCATGTCAAACATCGAACAATTGCAAAATAATGATGAAGCAAAGTGGTCTTGATTGTTTGACTGTAAGGCATAATTTGCATAGTGCAAGCTGCCATTTAAATAGTGCAGCCAATAGAGCTTTGCAATTTTTGCTTATCTCGCTCTTTTGAACAACTCGTAAAAGCAAATTTCTGATGCTGCAGACCAGTCTTGTGGAATCAGTGATAATAATTAATGCTTTGGAAATCGTAATTGGCAAACTACTGTATAACTGAACCAAAATTTAAGCATTATATTGATGTCATAATAACGATAATAGCAACCCAGTGCAGAGTTGTATCGATTAAATTTACTTACCACTTGAAAGCAAGCTGCAATGATGTTGCTTGGAAACATGTTTCTACAAAGAAATTAAATTGTTTGTTGTATGACAACAGCTTAAAAATCTCAAGGTGAAAACACGATTCCTTTTATTAAACTACATCACTGAATGCAAAAATGAAACACGAGGCTGTGTATGCGAGAGCAGGGAATGCAGTGAGTAAAATAACTGTGTATCCATGCATTGAAATTGATGGGAGTTGTAGTAATTAACGGAGCGCAATACGTCAAAACCACGTTTGTGTTTAAATTCCTATATTATTCTCAACGCTTTTTGTTTTGGATAGTCAGTGCCCACTGCTTATACTCTTTCTGTAAATCAATTTTTTAGATTTGGGGGGAGTATACTGGTGATGCTGAAATAGTCTCTCAGCTCCTCGTTGGGCAATTTTGAAGGTCCCCTGCTAGTGATTTTAATGTAACGTGACTTAAGCTGGTTTTAGTGTAAGAGCTATTATTGAGATGCACTCGTACCCAACGGTGTGTCCTGATTACGTATATTCAGAGCCTGGACATAATCAACTACATAACAGCCATTGCTGCGCTGAGGAAGATTGCCACAAACGGCCATCACGCAGTCGCACGGGTAAAGTGTCTGTCGTCTGTCGTCTGTCGTGACTTTCAATTTAAAATATTTGAAAATCACGCGAATCAGGGCAGAGCGTCGAACTATCAGGGCAAAACAAAATATTGTTTGAATAATCAAGACAGACAGGTAATGATAGTTGTCGAATTGACCAAACGAAAATGGATGTTGAGACAAAATAGAGATATAATTGCAATGAATTCGTGCAGGGACGACAGATTTGAGAGATATATTGCAATGAGGAAAAAGTGGATAATTCATTTTTACTCGACATTTTATTTTCAACGAAATATTGTGGGAGATCGGGCAATCGTGATACAATTCACTTTCACAACCTTTGGTCACAGGCGACGATGAAAAACGTGGGCGCAGTTGCAGAACTATCGGGACGAAATGGCTGGCCCTGCTGGAAAAAAAACTCTTGTGCGCTTGTCGCTGGTATCAGCGAACTGAGTTTTAAGTTGAATTTACAAAATTGCATCGTTCAGTTGAAGACAAACTTTTCCTAGGGACTTGCACTGTTTTCTTAAGAGAATACAAGAATAAGAAACAAATAGTTTGATTTAGTTTTGTTAGCTGTGAAATCTCAGCAGTTATTACTTGAAATCCTGTAGCAGACAATTGTTTTTTAATTTTTTAATTGTGGGACATTTCAGTGCTTGAATCTTCACGTCCTGTCGCCCACTTTATTTGGTTGTGCTGTAAGATACAACCCAGCAGAATATGTTAGATTCCAAAGCAGCTCATTAACGCTCAGACTAAATCATCAGTGCTGGAACAAAGTACTGTATAGGCATGCGTTGGCGCGGCTACTCACATCGATATACACCAGCGGAAATTCTTTAGTGGGAACAAGACCAAGTGGATGCTCATGTGTACATGCATAGGCTTAGTCCATGCTTGTAGATACAGCGGATATTAAAACCACAAAGCAGATCACAAACCTGATTAGATCTAAAAAGGTGTCCAGCGTCGAAACAGTCTTTTGTCCTGATCCGCTTTGGCCACTTTCCACTTGAGGGATCTGTCCTGGTTTGATGATCGACACCAGAGCGATACCCAGTATAATGGCAAGCAATGTTGTGGAAATATAATATGCCATTGCGTGGATGGCAATTTTTCCGCTTTTTCTAGTGTCCAAACTGGCAATTCCTGCAACACTTCAGCTCATTAGACGGGGGGGTTTAGTTTCATCACAGGCATATATTTTTAGTATGGCGTCTACAAAGCTCAAGCTAATACATTTGATATCATAGATCGCGCGTTTTCAACGTTTTTCTGCTCACGGTTTACTGAACTAGGAAAGATATTGGCGGTGGCCCAAAGCTTATAATCTCATACATTTGACACTTCTATAACTTTAGTTCAGCATGAGCTGCTGCGCTATAACCAGGGATATCTAGAAACTCCTAGATAGCCCTGGCTATAACAATGGCAATGTCATGCCATAGCAAATCTCTTAAATACAGCTTCAGATACCATTGTTAAGTAGGAGTTATGTTACAAACGTAACATTCAGGTCGAATTGTGTGCTATTTGTTTATCTTATTTGATCATAAAGACATCATTATACAAATCTCACAATTCTATCGTTCTGATTTTTGCCAAGGTCTGTGCGGCCCACTGGAAAAAACGTCATGGCCTGCTTGTGGACCATGGCCCCCCCCACTTCTTGTGGACCATGGCCCCACCGGTTGAAAGCAACTGTCATACACCAACTAACGAAACAGCGTCCACAGCATCTTATCACTTTTTTCGGTAATGCCTACAACTGTGGGATATCATACTGTAATTTTTCGTGGGTTGAAAAGAGTCTTATTGATCCACTTCAAAGGTTTGCTCAACTGTATTTGCCTAACAGCGTTGCTTGTTGATTGGTGCAAATTCCATGCGGGGATTAAAAGCGGTGTAACTATATCTGAAAATTTCAGTGCTTTTTATTTGAGACTCAACAAACAATGCAAACAAATGCAAACATTCAGCAAACCAAAAAATCTTAAATTGATCATTATTCATAAAGAAAAATTTTGGTAAAACACAGACGCAAGCTGGTTTTGACGATCTTTACATCAAGGTGTAGATATTAGCGAACCCTCGACTGCCACGCAGTATACGTAGTGGTTTATGGAGGTGCCCAACCAAAGAAAAGGTTCACCAGTGTTTTTAAACTGCAGATAAAAAGAGAAAAGGCACAGCAGGTCTTATTGAACTGCCAGACCGTTTCATTGCTTTATAAAATGGATTTGAATATCAAACCCATCAAATGCAGGATTTGTTCAACTGACTCCGGTCCGGCAACGGTCGGTGTGCTGCCTCCATGCACCACACTGTCTACAGCACAAGCTGCGTTTGCAGCAAACTCCAGAAAGTTGCACACCTGCTTGCTTGTGCAACTGCCCTGATTAAAGTGAACATGCTAACACCTGTTGACCAGGAGTTGGAAAACTGGCTTAACGGTACTGAACTAGTCTTGTGACAGCTTTTCGTTGTTGCTGCTTTATTTTCGCTATCATTTATATCCTGATGGCTGAGCGCGTGTGTTTCCATTTACAGTACGCGCACGCATGTGTATGCATTTAGGGGATTGACTGCCAATCGTTTGATTTGTATATTTTAACTATGCCAATACGTCTTCCCAACCTACCGGTAATGACACTTGTTAAAATAATAGGTATGATCAGCTGTTTCAGCAATCTCATCAGAATTTCGCCAGGGAACATGATCAAANTGATGGCATCTTCTGAGGGTTGAAGAGGAAGTAAAGAAACTCCAAGGATTATTCCAAGAACCACACCTGCATTTATTTTTATCAAATCAAATAGCAAATCAAACAACACACAAAGATTAAAGAGAATTGCGTAGTTGCTTTGGTATTTCTTGGTACATGTCTGGGTGATAAGGAACAATTAAGAATATTTTACAGGAGTTTTTGAAAAAATGGAAGGAATTTAACTACGTCAATTAAGTTCAAGACGTTATGACATTGTAATATTTTCTTCTTCACTAGGTTGAAGTGATCATAAATTATTTGAAAAATAAAACGATTTTATTTCTTTGAAAAAATACAAAAAAGATTCATATTTAGGGGGAACACAATGGAGCACATACCATATACATCAATCATGTTTTTGTGATAAAATCTGGCGTCTCTATAATCTCCCAACTGCATGATGCAAGGTGTGGGCAAAAGTAGTTTAGCAAAATTATTTTACCCTTTGTATCTTATTGTATAAAAACGACGACCTTTTCATGGCGAAATACATACCAATATCATTTTTGACTGGCGTCTAAGTGGCCTATTGAAATAAAACTACAGTTCACAGTTTTTTAAAATGATACCAAGCACAAAGGTTTAGATAAGCATCGAAAACGTACCTATGATAGTCAATATTATCAGCAGTGTTTCCGGTCTAATCCTTTTTCCACAACACAAAATTGAATCTTCGTTTTGAATTTGATTTGAATCATCTTTGAAGGTAGCTTTGCGAAGAAGCTTCCCTTCCACGGAATTATTGGCAATATCTCTCTTTTGCATATCGAAATGCCCACTGTTATTAGACATTCTTAAATTTTTACAAAGCTTTGCAAAGTATGTGCATTTTTACAAAGTATGTTTATGTTGAACAACCTATCAAGCATAACTGAAGACGATTACATGTAAATCATATACAAGAAAGAATTTAGGAGTAAAACAACACCTATTTTGCTAGCATTATTACAGACAGACCTTTATAAAAGTAAACCTATCACCAGTAAATACATTAAAGGCAAACAAGTCCTTAAAATTTACAAAAAATAGTTAGGCTGGTTATGTCAGCACTTCTATTGGTTTTCCGTTTGTCTTTCTTTTCCTACGATTGTTCCCTTAAAACTATAAATTACTTACAAAAGGCGTTTTTCAAAAAAACCTAGCGTCTGTCAGTGCAGTACATGATGTTGTGGAGAATTGTGTAGAATTTTGAACGGAATTCAGTAAAAGACCTTACAAAGATGTAACTTTTAATAACTGTAAAAGCAGTATCATACCACGAACGTGTAAGCTCCATATCGGCACGCACCAAGTTTCTTTTCATTCTTGCAGTTAACACAGTGCTGTAAACCATCATTTTGGATTGATTGTGCTTTTCCTAAACTGAAAACTCCGTAAGCGAAATTGCCTATTTTGTTTCTCATGTTTGGATTTTCTAGTATATGTTGCAGATATTTCTACTTACCATGATTTTCACATGGAGAATATAACCAATAGCGAGATCATCTATGTAGTAATATCAACTTTTAACAAAATGATCACCTAAACACGGTTGTCTCTAGTGGAAATCGGGTGCAACCTTGTGCTTTTGTTGCCCCCCTATACATTGATTAAAGCGAACCTTGTGCTTTTGTTGCCCCCCTATACATTGATTAAAGCGATCCTGGATCCATGGATATCAAGCCTGGATGTGCATCAAGAGCCTTCCATTTCAGTCTTTTTTGTAACTTGATTCGTTCCATTCGAG
>JGI24021J15306_10011366_pt1 | contig 11062 bp, 5 predicted proteins | sample Ectturendosymbi1_FD_15306 | JGI IMG/M metagenome (IMG submission 15306)
AAGTCACTTGAAGAGTGCAATTACGATGCGACGCGGTTTTCATGACCTCATCGCCCAGCGGTTCTCTACGATTTTCTCTGCTGGCTGTTATTTTTCGACTACACTAAATAAAATCACGTCTCGGCGATTCCAACAACACCTACTAAAAGCACCTTTCTGTAGTGGAACAGCTTTCACTTTTCCATTTTCACCTATTCCCCAGCTTTCGCAATACCGTAGGCCAATCGCACGAAGCAAATCTTCGAATTCCTTGCAGTGTAAAAACGCCCCAATATCGAGTTCGCAAGTGCGTTCACGAAGGTAAGCCAACGGCGACGATTCGCGCACGCGTCAATCCGATAACAATGCAGTATAAAGTGGGTTATTGTGGGTAACTGATATTTACTAAAAAATCTTCCTCCAGATATACCAGTGATCCACCAGCAAAAGATACTGGGATTTGAAGATTTAGTGACATATTGTTCCGGTGGGCCAGCTCCAGTAATTATTTGGTATTGCTTCGCGGGCCAAAGTTGGCCCGCGGACAGAGTTTAACACCCATGGCTTACTGGGCAAACAAGAAACGTAAAATTGAGGTTTCGGATAGTACATAAATGATTTGCTCACATATCTGAAAGTACCTGGCTATATTTGGTAAATTCAAAATTGCTGCAAGCAAGCAAACGAAATGTCCGTGCTAAATGCAAAAAACATAGATATTCATTGAACAGTTCAAAAGCAAATAATTTCCGTGCTACCCGAACCTCAGCCCAATTTCATGCAGCACATTTACTGAAACAAAGAATTGACAGCAGCTACTCTGTTAGAAGCTGTTTTTTGTCATTGAGACATTTCGATCATTTGTTCCGTAACAGTATCAAAAGTCGCCGCAACAGTATTCACTAGCCTGCCGCTTTTCGCACATTATGACCGGATTGACCTATTTTTTTCGGTCATTTCAAAAAGAATTCAGTTTATGACTGAAAAAAACAGGTTAGAAGTAGGGATGCATATAATGGAATATCGAATTCTATGGAATCGAATCCAAAAGTCGGAGTTTTTTCGAATATTTACATTCGAAATAAATTTGGATTAAACAAACGTGAAAAACTGCAAAGCTGGCAAAACACATAATTTCAATTAATTTTGCAGTGGCACTCTGTGCGCTCCTAAGAGAAAGAAATAGTCAATAAGCTCACGGCACTGCATGGTGACGTACGGAGCTAATTAACAGGTCGTGTGATCGTTGATCGGTGTTCTAAACATCTGCACGATCAGCTCATTTTGTCCCTGACAAGTTATTCCGGAACAGGATTCGAACTAAAGATTCCGGAACCTCTAAATGTTCCATAATGCACATCCCTAGTTAGAAGTGCATGCTCCTAGGACCTAGAACATCGGCGAAGTCGGTTTCCCAAAATATATGGGTATAAAACGAAAAAGCATGCCCTTCTCACCATTCGCTTCACCTGGGACTTGCTCCTCCGCAGTATTGCAAACCGAGATCGACGTTTGTTCAAGAATAAACTCTTGCTTTACCCTTGGCGTTTTCGCCGCTTCGTTGCGCTCAACAGCGACACCTGCCGATTGAAACGACGAAGAAAGGCGCGAAAAAACTTGCGTGGCTGGCGCCTCCAAGCGGCAGTTGGTTGCGTGGCAGTTATTCGCGCAAGCCGACGAAAACCCCTCGCCGCACCTCTCGCAAGTGAAGCACTTGTTTCTATAGCTACGGTGATGCTTTCTGTATTCGTCCAGGAGACGAAACGTGTCGCCGCAAACGCTGCACGCGTAAGGCTTCAGCCATTCGTGGGCCTTGGAAAGGTGACGACTGAGAGCCAGCGCCGATTTGAAATCTCGCGCGCACAGCGTGCAAGTGCATGGTGAAGTAAGCTGCGCAGTTGGAAGGTTCGTTGGTTTGTCTTTCGGAGGAGTTTCGGTCGATTCTGAAACAATACAGGAATGCACAAGGGTCAGTACCTTGTGGCTATGATCTCGCACTGCTGCTAGGCATTTAGACGAACTCTCAACCAGTTTTGCAAAGAGAAACTGTCAAGTCGCAAGTTAACAAAGTTTACGGCAAAAGCGCACGCCGGAAGTAAGACAAAAATTAAGCTGATGCCGAGTAACTGCCTCTCGTCAACTAAGACGGCAAAATTGACAGTGACAATTAAATCGAAGCAGTTAAACCGACTTTGTGTGGAAGGTGACCACTGAATATTGTTGGGAGGCTGAACTCAGCCAAAGGCATACTCTTCGCTTTTCCTGAACATACCATTTCAAGAAAAATATGGATAAATATTTTTTAAGCTTGCGCGAAAGTAAACGATCATCCGCAAATGTTCTACCCGGAAGTTTATGAAAAAGTCCAGCTCGCATAAATAGGGTCACCCACGACGTACTTAAGACATCTTAGTAGGCCGTGGGTCGCCAATGAAATGAATTGGTTGTCAAGTGGGCAAACAGTTTTCACTCAAATGCGCAAGTTGAAATTAAACAACACAAGAGCAGCTGCAAGGCATTAACGAGGTCGCATTTTCGGCATTATACATGAACACTGTAGGCGATGCAGACTGAGCTGTGAAAGGCAAGATTAAGAGCAAACTAACGAGCGACCTCCACGGCATCTGTGCTTTCTTTGGCGCTGCAAGTTAATTTCAAAACGACGTTGCTCATGTCGGTACACTGTGAATTGCAAACGGCTTTGTACAGTAGTAAATGCCTTCACCACCAAATTGCTTTTTTTGCCAAATAGCGCAAAGCGGGTTTTTCTCGGTGCCTGTTGACATTTCAGGCCTTAATGGTAAAATGCTACCAGAAGCAAAATCTAGTGATTCTAACCCTTACCGAAATTACGGATCTTAAGAAAAATTTCACTCCATACAATTTTTCAGCTGTATCGTTGATTGGCGATCTGCTTGATCCAGACCTGCTATGTCCAACCCAAGTGGCCCACCGACCCAAAAAGGATGTTGCTGTCTTGACCAGGGCAGCACGTTGAACGACATATTTCTGAGGGCCGCACACTGAATGGCTTACCTTGATTTTAGAAAACTAAATTTAGCTTAAACTAATATACTGAAAGAGTTCGAATCCTATCTGCCATGATAACAGAGGCACTGAGGACCACCTGCATCAAAAATGTCAAATTCAAGATTATCAAAACAAGGACAGGTTGTCAGTATGCAGGATACTTTTACTACAGCGAAAACTAAACTGGGCCGCACAAAGCCCTTGACTGGGCCGCCGGTTGGACATAGCTGATCTAGACCAACACACTTCAAAGAGCTCTACTGCGAAGATATTTTTAATGTAGCCAAGTTATTAATGGCGAATTTACCGATTTTGAAAAGCCAGTCATTCGTCAAATAAACTTGAAGACTTATTGTTTGGCAAGACAAGAGCCCGAAAAATTTAGGTTGAAAGGAACTCTGCGCGTTTAGAAAATGTTGCTTTCTTGATTTCCAGCTTCACGGTTCACGTTTACATCTACCATCCAAAGCGGCATTGCTGCTACATCAAAATCACGTGACAGTGGTCCAAGCATCGGTCACACTTGCAGGATAAAACCTTACTTTCACTGAAAACGAAACTGCAATCCGCGTTTCAGCCAAGGTTTTACGAGTTTCTTGCATTGTCATGTAGCAGTGCGGGAAAGTACGCTGCTTTTCCGCAAATGCAACTTCTAAGAACATTCAGAAATCAGTTACGGGCTGTGTCATTAAGTTATCCCACGAAAATTTGAAAAACGCTTTTGTAAGCAACACTGGAAGATTTTTTGCTTCCTTGATTCTAATGTTTCGATTTGTAATAGGGCTCCTCCGTTTTATGCTTGACCCTTCCCAACAACAAAACTTGCTGAAGTCTCAGTCGACAGCGTGCAGTTGTCACCTTTGTTTTCAGTGGGGAGCGCTGGATCGCTGAATGCCGTCGAACATAGCTCTCCTGTACTTGCGTGACTCAAAGAATCTGCAATATCTTCAGCAAATCTTCTGTATGCATTTAGCAGTGTGATAGTCTAAACAAAGCCAACACAAAGTACCACATCAATGCTATTTTCACAGAAATTGCATGAGCATCACAAATGTGATGCTACACAAAGATACATACCATTATTTCTCAGATACATACCACAAAGATACATACATACATGTTTTGATAGATGGCGGTAACAACTAACAACGTTGTTTTGATTGGTTTGAGAAATTTGTAGAAAGACTATCACCTATACCAGATTAGTATAGTTTGCATCATGCACGTAACAACTACGCAGAACATTTTAACAACATATATATCGTGACATGTCTGAATGAGATACTGTATTGCTGAAATACAGCAATAAAATAGGCTGCAACTTCTTTTATAAAAGTAAACCTTTTTCACCTAAGAGATTTCGCAAGACGGCATTGCAACAAGTACATGGCAAATATGTTTTCGAACTTTTACAATTCGCCAGTGATCCACTCGAAGCCGCCATCTTCAAAAACAAGATTTTGTTGTAAGCGTCAAGACCCAGCACCTGAATTTTCTTGACAGAGACGTAAAAATCTGTCGACATCGCCATAATTTTTCTAAGTTTGTTAAACAGAGGTCATCAACACTCCCTAGCGTTAATTGTTCGGAATTTTACGAATCGCTGCCACCTTTCTCGTTTGTCTTTCTCTGAAGATAAAGCAGACAGAGAACTGGTTGAACTACGGAAGTTTTACAAAGCCACACCGATTGCGCGTTTATTGTCTGGAGAAAATGAGGCAGGAGATCGAGATCGGAAGCCTTAAGATCAAGACTCTCAAAATTACGTATTGGGGCACGTCACTAAGCTATATCGCTGCAGCTTGCATTTGAGGACTTCGTAACGGAATCATATCAATGCAAACAACACAGAAGGCATGAACACTGTCCAACTTGCATTCACAAACGAGCATACCATACAGCTTCAAGCGTTTGCCTGGTAAAAGCAAATTCTGAAAACTTGTTTTATTCAGTATGTGGGACTGAAGAATAACAATATGAGTTCAACTAATTAACAGGAAGGTTACATAGGCGTAGCCAGGGGGGCTAAAGGGGCCATGCCCCCCAAAATTTTTGGAAAATATATTCATTTTGTGCTTTGAGGGGCGTTTTTCCAAACAAAATAGTGTTATTTGCCTAAACTAAAAACATTTCGGCACCCCCCAAATCTTTGGGCTGGCTACAACACTGGAAGGTTATATTCTTGCGTTGTCACATACGAAAAATCAAAACAATAAACCTACATTAAAAAGTTAAGCTTGAAGGCAGAGAAATATTTAGGGCTCATTAGAGTCTTGGTCGCTCTGTTTGTAAGACTCAGAAACCAGGTGCATAATGAGGTTAGATGGCTCCTGGGGCAAGAAGCAAGTTTGGTGCCCCTATGTTCGAACCTTAGGTCTTTTGGAAGCAAATGTACTGTATAAAAAACAGTACTTGTGACATTCATGGAACTTTTTGTTGCCCCCCACAACGATTTGGCACCTAGGGAATTGGACCCCTTGCCCCCCTTGTTACACCCCTAAAGGTCAGAGACACAAAACATGCAGTAGATTCAAGCTAGCTGAGTTTCTTCTTTTTTATCGCATGATAGTTTGCATACTGAAATATATCAACATTTTGAATTTTCAAATAATTGCTTAAAGTGTGGAACAAATCGCATTCTGACGGATCAACAATAATTTGCAGTAAAAAATGCATTCCCCACCAGTAACAAAAGACTTTGCAGAATGTTTTAATTTATTTTATTTTATTTAATCAAGACTTATGATTTAAATCATGTTTTAATCGAGATTAATGATTTGATAGGCATGTACTGAGGAGTTTAAGTTGGTTTTCTAAAATGCTAGGTACATGGCTTCAACTTCTTACAAATTAAAATGTTCTGCACAAAATAATTTTAAAAAGTTTCTATACTTATTAGAAGTACAGGTAGTTACAAGGAAATTTCAAAAATATTCCAAAGAGTGCATAATGCTGGGTGAAAAAGTTTCTGCAGATACTTGCCAAAGATTTTGAAATTAATGATAAGTTTGCTTGGGACCAGTCCAAGTATTCACAAGATCTGAAACACAATTTTTCATCATAGAACACTTGACATCATGAATGGCATCCATGGTCTAGTAACAAATTTTTATTCATCACAACAGGTTGGTATAAGAATTAAAAATTGAAAACTGAACATTAGCACATTTCTGAACAAACCAAATTTCTGAATAGAACAGCAATGAATACAAAAGCAAAGGCCATGTAACTGCAACTTTTCTTGCACTTGAAAATACTTAATCTGCATTCTTTTTGTGACTAAGCACAAACATTAACTATAATGATTTTCAAGTGTCCCCAAATCAACTTGCAACACAAGACTCTTGTAAATGCATACAGTAGATATGAGGTGTATACTCACTGGGTTTTCTCTTTCATACAAATGCCTTGCTTCAGTGGTCTTTTGAAGCAACAATCTGTTTTCAGCCATAACAATATTCAGCATCAAACAGGAAGTTCATGTCATCAGCAATTAAAAAAATTACTAAAACATACTTGCAACTGAACTGTAGACAGTGAACCACAGGCGCAACATAATATAATTGAATTTAAGCATTCTGTATGCATAATCCAATAACAAGGTGCATGCACAATGTAAGAACACTATGACTAGATTTCACACCAAGATACAATCTGCACTTTATTTTTTCTGAAGCACAATTGCCCAGTTTCCGCTGTCATAGTAAGATTTAACTATTGTACATTCTGGAAGAGAACAACACAGGTGCTCAAGTTCTTGTTGCTTGAAAACATGATAAAATCTGTAAAACACTGAACCTTGTTTATTTTGTTCAGTTGCATTTGTTCTTTCTTTCTGATGAGTTTTCATTTTCCATGGAACCAAAACATCTTGTTGTTCAAACTCAGTTCTGTTTTTGTGCACAATAATGTTATTTCTCACCGACTGTGAGCATTCACTTTCACAGCGTGATGAATCAATGTTTTTTGTGCATTCTACAGATTTGCTTTCCTTACCACTGCTATGCTTCTGCTGGCTAGCACCTTTGATGTAATGAGAGGGCACGTTGTTCAACTTTTGCTCCACTGCCCAAACATATATAAGCACCAGGCCTCCACTGCGAGTAACCCGGAGGAGTTCTTGCACACCATTTCTTCTTCTCTTATCAGTGGAAAAATGATGCAGCACTGCAATGCAAATGCATGCATCAAAACATGCACTACGTATAGGTATATCCATTCCATCACAAATAAACAATCTGGAGCTTTTGGTGATGCATATATCTGAAAGAGAAGTGCTATAGTCACACCCAAACATGACTGTATTGGAACATGCATTCAAATATCGGCCACTTCCACAACCTACATCCAGGACAAAGCTGAAAGGCTCTAAACTAGACAAAAATTCTACCACTTTGGGCCACGGTTTTTCTCGCGTGGTAGCAAAATGATCTGCTATTTGGTTATAAACAGCATGAACATAATGCTTTTCAACCAGATCTGCTTCAACAGTGTTTTTTGGTAAGCTCAATGAATTTGATTCATTATCGTCAGTGCCAAATTTATCAGATAGAGCAAATGATAAAGCTCTGCGGAAAGTTAAAGAAACTCTAGTACCACGTGGTTGTACATTAGGAATGGAATCTTTGAAATATATCACATCACTTCTTTTCTGTCTAATACCATGCGTCCAGTGGTATCTGGCAGCACCAGAAAAAATTATCAAACTTCTTGGTTGAACTAAAATTTGTCGGGTGTCCATACTATGGGTCATCTCTAATACAGTGACTGATCCTAAACTAATAGTAGAAATGATTTCATCAAATGCGCTTGGGTTATCAATATGAGCAGGAATCCCATCACCAGGCTCGTACTTATTAATAGTTAATTGATTTGGTTCAAAAGTCAAGTATCCAGTTGCCATAAGCTTTTGTATAAGCTTCTTTGCAAAGGATGGCAATCCTGCATCAGACAACGGTGAAGTCAAGTCTACATCATTACTACCATACTGGAATCGATAACCATAATGTAGAACAGTCCTGTTTTTCAACTTTTCATAGACAACAGTGGAAGGAACAGTTGATTCTTGTTCTTCAATGATTTGCAAAAGAGTTTGCTCTTCTTGCTTTGTTATAAAATCATGAAGCATGATTAATCCACTTGGAAATTCATCATGTGAACTTATCATCTCATTGTCTTCTTCAAAATATACAAAAGTTTCCACAAAAAAGGCATGCAAAATGCATGGCTTGTTATCTTCTAATTCTTTGTGAAGAACTGTTCCTTGGATGTTTGATACTGCAAGTAATGCTGCATTTTCTGAGTCCAGGTGAGCCCCACAATAGGATTTGTGAATGTTAGAACTAATGGCAAGAACCTTTCCAAATTTATCCAATAAATTAGATATCTGAGCAATACTAATTCCATTTCCCAATCCCCCATTTGCAATAACAATATAAGGGGAGGATGCCTCAGTAATTCTAACCCCATTTTTTTGCAATCTTGCTTTGATTTTTTTCAGTTTGGTGTTTTTCATCTTTGCAGACATGATGCAGACTTTGCAGTACCACTCAGGAAAAAAGTATTAAAACAAATACATATATTGTTTTTATATCAGGCACCTCTAAAAATGTTCTAAAAAAAGAAAACAGTTCAATAAAATAGAAATGGTATCCTTATAATCAGCAAAATCACGATATGAGAGGTTCAGCGTCAGACTGAACAAAAATTTTTTACATTCAACACATATAAAATACAGGAAAAGTATTAATTGCCAAACACATGGCAAAATAATAATCATAAATGGATCCAATACAAAGCATAGGCTATATAAACATGACGTATCATCATATGCAAACAAAACTTGTAAAAGCAAGCAATATTATATACCCTAAAACTGAAATTAACAAATGAAAAGGGATCATGGCAAACATGAACGAAATAATCCCAAAACATTTCGATTGAACAACATATATATATATTACATAAACACAAAATGGTAAATCATATACATAACACAGATGATGGTGAGCAAGCGATGGGTGAAGAGTTGCGGTTTGTACAGATTAACAGGTACGGGGCATGCACAGAAGTGAGAGAAATAAGCAACAATAGGGGCTATGAAACAAAGAGCAATGTAGTAAACATGACATTAAAAAAGAAAGGCAAAAAGACATATTTATCCACACAAATCATGAGGAAGTAATACAATTACCCATGGACCATAATGGACTACCACAGTTGCATGTATGTCCCACCAGGCACATACATAGCATCACCGAATGTCAAATGAGGTTGAAAGGCAAAGGTCTAAACATATTACAAAAAGTGTAACTGGAAACAGTAATCTAATAAGTGTTGGGTACATTAAAAACAAAATAAGGCTAGTTGATGAGTGGAGTATTTAGTTCTAGAAAAGATAATATTTTGTTCACAATGTCATGCCTTATGACATATACATCCACTTATCACACAACTGAGATTGGTGTCATGACACTGACACCATAAATCAGCTTCACAGAATTGTGGGCCTTGAAATTAAACTGAAGTCAATGTCTGGGTGATACTGGGAGTGAACACAGCACTGCTCGATTTGCCTCGTACTGCATCAAGGGTGCTCCTCTAAAGTGCAAATATGAGCTTTGTTCTAATAAATGTAGGTGGCAACAGATGCATATGGCTCCCTGTGTTTTTCAGCTACTTCTTCAAGGTAGTGATAATTGAACCGCCTCGCATGATGCGATTCAAACAAAATGCTAAGTTTCTCACTCAAGTGGCACTGATGTTGTAGTGTAGTGAATGCGATTAAGGTCTGCTGTGCGAATGGTTTTCGGTTCGACTCTCACCTCAACAACTTTTGCTTTGGTAGTAGTGGTTGTACGTTTCAATTCATGGGACTACTTTTTCTTTACTTTTTTCAAAAGTTACCAAACTTTTCTCATCAGATTTACAGTTCAGGTTTACGTTTGAGCTTTATCAGTTGTTAGGTTTAGATTTTACGTTTACCACGTTTCTACCAAGCCTACTGCACTCTTGTCATGCGTTACTGTCACATTACAGGTGGCGGCCAAATAAGGTTTCAATAAGATCCTCAGTCAGTTCTGAAGCCACTACCTTTTTTCAACCAACCAGTCTTTTCTTGAAATTCATGACCTGCATTCTATTTGAATAATAAGGTTTTTTGGACTAGCATGATCTCAGCCAAATGAAATGAAGACTGAATATTTAAATAATTTGGTGGCCTGCAAGACTTACCCAGCAAATTTGAAAGTTCTGAAAATCAACTTTCTAACATATTAAATGAGATCACTACTAGTATCAAAAGCAATATGGATCACCTCAAAGAAGAAAATGCTCAACTCAAGAAAAGAAACAAGGATCTGGAAGAACTTTTCGGGTCTAGCGAAGAAAACCACCTGCCAAACTTCCGGAAAAGTGACGTCATTGATGACGACACAATGACGTTATCAGTAGGTGATGACGTCACATGTCAATTTTCGTGACGATAGTATCACGGCAAAAGCAGATAATGACATCACAAAATCGACGGGCACGACGATTCTACAAAGCTCCAGCTAAACTCCAGCACACGGTACACGCCGTACCGCACTTGCATTGCATTCCAATGTTTTTATCCGGTGCAGCCCAACAATTAAGACGCAGAGAAACACGGAACGAGAGTATAACTGCTAAAAGGATTTAGTTTTGTGATGCTTGTGCTGAAAACAGACATGCACTGCGCAGAATCCTTCACTTTTTCCACACAATAAGGCAACTGAAAACTAAAGATCTATGACATTCAAACAATGGCCTGGAAGTAAAGCATATTAAATATAATCAGTGTGCTGCCTTTACAGCTAACTGGAGCGAACAGATTATGTCGGGTACATGGATCGAATACATTGCAATAGTCACGCTAGTAAAATGCTTCCCACTAAACCATGGTTTTCAACCTTTTTCATGCAGCGACACGGTTGTAACCCAATTTATTTATTTAACGACCCCCTTCCGAAAATTTCCAATCAGGCATATGAAATGCAGTTGTGTTTGCACTGTATAAAATCACAATGGCTAA
>JGI24021J15306_10011370_pt1 | contig 11057 bp, 6 predicted proteins | sample Ectturendosymbi1_FD_15306 | JGI IMG/M metagenome (IMG submission 15306)
GCAACGTCAGCTCACCTGCCAGTCCGATTGCAATAATGCACTTTCGAAAAACAAGGAATAAATGCGCACAGCAAAAATAGCGCACTGCCGATCAGACATACGCACTGTTCAGATAAAACGTAGTGCTGTAGTCGTTACAGTGATAGAAAATAACAAGAAGAAGGCTTCTCAAGATCGTAATGATTAGAAGAACAAACTACGTAGTAATTCATGTTAACCGCATACTTTTGAATAGATATCAAAATCGATGCAAATTTTCAAAATCCATTTCTTGTGGAATCTCATTCCACAGCTTAGCTTTAGCTTGATACATGTTGCCCATTTGTGGTTTTGTAAAGGAGAGCTGTAAGGGGTTCTTTTGCTTCTTGGAGTGTTTCTGTCATTACTTGATGAATACACATACTTTTTATGATATTCTCCAAAAGTACTTTGTTGGTAATTTTATGCATTTTCATTGCCACTTCATATTTATGGATTTAACAGATTTGACGAATTGGACTTAATAATATAATTCTTCCGTAATAGCAAATTAAATCCTTTTGGCGAGATATCGTGACGTTGTGTAATTAAGTTTATGTCTAGTGGCTAAACCTATAGCGTTACTCGCTTCTCAAGTTAGCGACTGGTAATGGTAATGGCTGTAAACAATTCAAACATATACTGATCACAATATACTTTCATTTAAAAACGGCCGTGATTTGAATTAACTATTATGAACCTTAGTAACTATTTTTTCCTACTTATGCGTAATGTATTCCTAATCGAGACTGTTAGCAATAAAAAATCCGGGGGTATTTCACGCTGCGTATCTTTTCTATGTTTTTGTTACCATATAATATGTTCATTGCTTGGTTTTTAGATCTTTTGGAAAACAACATGAATTTCGTCTTTTGAAATTAATTGATGATTTGTTTGTTACCATTCCTTTTGCAAACAAATAAGTATTTTATTAACTAATGTTTCTAAATCTTTTAATAGTTTCCTAGACAGAAGTAGCATTGTGTTATCAGAAAAAAGGATGTGAAACATGATGAACACGGTAAGTCGTTATCATAAAGTCGGAACAAAACTGGACTAAAGTAGAACACTGCATGAGGAAACGCGTGCGTAAGCTAACTTTTAGTGAGACGGGACGGTTGGCACTGACGTACTGTTGTCTATCAGAGCAGACCAACAATTTTCTCAAGTTTTTTTCCATAACTGCAAGCTTTAACACATATAAACACGTACGAACTCACCAAACACGTACGAACTCACTATAAACACGTACGAACTCACTATAAACACGTACGAACTCACCAAATGTCTGTTGCGGGTCAGGGTATAAAGCTGGTTATGTAGGACGTCATGCACGTTTGGTGAATTTGAGACTCCCACTGTCATAATCTGAAAAACGTTGTCTAGTCTGTTTGTCGGTCCTTTCAAAAAATGTTTTTTTTTATGAACTGAGTCCAAAGAAAAACATTGAAGACGAAGTCAGCGCAAATGAAATTTTCCATATTCAAGCCTACTCCAAATTTTGAAAATAATGTTTGTAGTACTTGCATGCATGGCCACATCTTCCTGTTTTCAATTTCAAAATGGGCATCAAGTGCTTAGCCAACTTGCATGTCTCGCTCTTGAGCCCTTTGTGCCGAGACTTGGAGTGCCCTATGGGCTGGTGTGGATTATCCGGATAACGGTTAACCGATTAAGCGAGAGCATTTGTGCCATCCGATATTTGGGTAAAATCCTCTCGGTTAACCGGATAAAAAAGTAACGTTGCTAATGTGTTTTACGTTTTTTTAGTACGTTTGGATATTCTTTGTTTCCAGATACGGACGACCTAAGCTCTGTTAAAACACTGTTGATATAATTTTAATAGGTCTCGTTTACACGACTCCACAATGGATGCGTTGTGCTTCGTAAGAATTGGTTGCAGAAGCAGTAAATGTTAAAAATGTATGATTTTGTTCACAAACGCTCGTACAGCCATGTGTGGATATTTGCAATAAACTGTGTCATATTTTTACAATCGATTCATCACGCAAATCACGTGAAATTAATTGTCTAACAATTAGCGGTTATTATCCGGTTCACCGGTGAGCTAAAATGCAAATATACGGATATACCCGTTATCCGGATAGTAAAAATTACTGATATCCGACCTAACCATGGTACGGAAATGCCTGCAAAAAGCTCCAGAGGTCCAATCTATTCGTTGTTCGTGTGATCTTCGCAAAGGAAAAGTGAAAAGGTGTCAAAAACGAATGAAATTCGAAGAAAGTAAAGGTCGAAAATACGCATTACTTTTTTTGGAAAAGTCATGTAAAGCTTTGGCAATAGCGAAAATTTTTCGGTTTTCGCGTGTCGGCCTTGTACTTTTTAACAAAGACTTGCTCTTTGTAGTTTGATCCAAGTGACGGTGTTGGAGGTAACCTTTTGGTCTGCCATCACTGATTGCGTTGTTGGGAAAGCAAGCTTGCCACTCAGTGTGGAACTCGAAATCTTTGTGGGGTTATCCGTTAAAACAGAGTAATTTTTCGCATGAGTTTTAAGATTAGTTATTATTGCACTGAGAAAATAATGTACACACACCCGTCCGTTTAGCATATCAACAGTTTGCTAAATGTCACCTAGGAAACCGTCGTCAAAAAGGGTGGTTTCCATTGGATACGATGTTGCACATATACAATCTTCTTTGATCAAGAATCTCTTGGAACATAAAAAGCATATTGATCTTATATACTGCCTTGCAGGTGGGGAACTTGATTTTGCATTGGGGCACTAACCCCGGTTAGGCCTCTCAATGGCGACCTGTCTATACTATGAACAAAATATTAACGTGCGAGCACACTTCAAACGGGTGAGGTCAGCTATCTATAGCCTTTTCCCACACTCAGTCACAGGCAAGTAATTTTTCGTGCACCTGTACACGAGCATCAGTCAACCATCTTGCGTAGGTGTTCGCTTGCTCAATGTACTTCTCCGGCCCGTTCGCGAACAGCAGTAGCACTCTTCGCTTGCTTGACGGTGTTCCGTCTCCCAACGGGCTCAGGTGAGCGTAGCGAAGAGCAGCCACAAAACTGCGTTGAATTGTTTCTGAAAAAATCCAAAGCCACCTAATACGAAGAACAGAAAAACGGTAACTCATTGTTTTACTACAGCAACGTTTTTGAATTAAAAAAAGCTACAAAAGGTTTCGTTAATGCGCTCAGGAATCAGTGATGTGCAAAACTCAGATATCATCTCAATTGCGTTTGGGTCAAGCATCTTTTCCGGAATGGAAAAGGGCAGTCAGGAATACTTTAAAATTCACCTGAATCACCTGAAACCTTGTTGATAATCAAACTATTGCAAACTAAAGTTTCGTTTTAACAAAAATTTTTGCTAGTTTCGCCAAAAGTACTGTAGTGGCAGCAGCATGTGGTCTTATGCCAGCATTTTTTTACTTTTGACAAGTCATGAATATAGGCTCTTGCTTTCAACAAGAACTGCTTCATGAATCCATTACATACAGACGTAGAGAAAATGTGATCTTCGATTGCTCACCGTCAGGTTTTGCCGGAATACGATCGACGTCGAAAATGAAGTCTTCTCGATTTTTATGTCGATCAAGTGGAATTGCTGTTTTCCGATCGACTTTGTCGCTGTAGCGAAAAAGTCCAACTCTCATATCCACAAACAGGAATTTTCTGGAAAGTTTCAGACGGATTGAAATATTAGTTACGGTCGCTTTTTTCCGTGCCTAAAATCAACGCACTAAAAGTGTTTAATTCTCTAAATTTCTATATCAATCGTTGAAAAATGTGATGGCGTATGCGTAGTAAAGTAACTAATGTCTACAAAGACGACGAATTTGAATCAATCAGCACATTGGTTTCAATAAGCAATTGATTTCACGTGAAACTAGGCATCCTCAGTCCTGAAATCCGCAAGCAATAAGTTGAAAGGCTGAAGCAAGAGCAGAGAAACAAGCAAAATGCAAGACTAAAATGAATAAACCAAAACACAAGCTGCGGCAAGCAAAAACTGGAAAATACGTTGTTCCCAAATAATTGTTTTCACTGGAACTGGAAAAATATCTGACTACAGTTGCCGATTTCAAATGCTTGTACAGTGTTTCTGGTAGTGCTCGATACTAGACTAAAATTTCGTAGGGGGTATACAATCAAGCAGTTCACCAGATCATCACCAGACCCGGGCATCACCAGACCTTTGTGCGCCCCTGCCTCGTACTGTGCGCTTTCCTATGCTAAGTAAGCAGTCAATACTTGCGGCCTGTGCGGCCTCATTGTCGGCGTTAATGGAAGTGTACACCAATGCAATATTCACTACGAAAATAGTCGTGTGGCCCTTGGCGCAACCCAGTGGAGATAGGCGCCGTTGACCACCCACTGGAAATACGAAAAAGTAATAATGAAACCGACCCTCAATCATTATTAACGTGAATAGAATGGTCCAATACAACTGGTTCTCAACTGCGAACACTAAGGTAAAACTCTGGTCGCAATCCATGAAGTTTCTGTGGTGTTGGAAAATGTGGCGAAAATCTTGTTGGAAAAACAGTTTGTAACATGATAAAGGTGATACTGGTGCCTTTACAAATTTGTGAATAAAGTTTGGTGAACTATCTTCGTTTCAGTGTCGCCTTCACTTACTGGGATTTCGCGTATTTTGAACTGAACTGAAATATTAGACTGCAAGACAGACAACTTCATCATAACACGTAAAATCGGCTCAGATTTTATGTTTGCCTGAGCAGTTTATTGGATAAGTGTAAGTTGTCAATGGAATCAAAATCTAGGTATGTCACAGAAACGGCTATTGAATATTGAATTCGACCTACAGCCTTTAGGTCGGATTTGGTCTTCACGTCACTGCTATCAGCTGTGAAAGTTTTACAGATGCAAGGACGTCACAAATTGTCACTTTTTTCGACAAGGCCGTGGAAATGGTCTGTACCGATGCCCGCAAATAACTTCTTATGCATTGAGGGTAAGTTGTAATGCAATAGGTGGGCATAAAAATAGGTGAGTCAAGCTAAACCTAATATAAATTACAATCGCAATAAGCAGCGGAAAGTCCATAAATGTCTGAAAAAGCATCACTGCTTTGAAAACAAGTCGTTTATCTTCACAGACACATTCTGTTTTTGCTTCTGATTCGCGCCCACAATTTGCCTCATGCCGGTTCGTCCCCTCTTTCGGCCTGACTGCACATATCAGTGTGTTCCCATCTTACCTCAAGATCATCTTGATAAGGATTATCGTTCTTCTCCAGTTTCTTTGTTTAACCTTTAACGACGATTCGACTGCGATCAGTAGATCCATGTTTCCATGAGGAGGGCAAGATTCTATTAGGTTGTTACAAAACCATGAAATGCTAATATACGTTATCCAGAGCAAGGTTATGTTCCAAGTTCACCAATGCTTGTTTGTGAAGGTGATAATTTTGTTTTATGCGGTAATGGAAAGCGATAGCCAGTAAATAATTTCCATGAAACGTTAAAAAAGCAAGAAAACCTAAAAATCAACAAAATACAAATAGATGCATTAGTTTCATTCAATAGCTGTACATTTTTGATTGAAATTCATATTAAAAAAGCAACTGTCAGCAGAGTTAGACAAATCTGGAAAATATGCCAGGCGAAGTGAACGTTTTTGGTTAAGGTGAGCCCTCCTATCCAAGAAGTGCTAAAGATCTTGTAGAAAACAATGCCAGAAACCTTCAGTTTGAAAAAAATGCCTTGCTAAAGATATTTTGTAGAATTAAAGAGGAACTGGGAAAGCAGTGACGGAAAAGAAATGCAAAACGTAACCATGCCCCTGTATTTTTGTTTTAACAGTGGTTTAAGTTTTTATAAGGTTCTTTATAAAACGTATGAAACATTGCCAAAGAAAACGTTTGCAGGTCTGAATCCGTACACAAGTTTTAAAGAAACATTTTGTGGAAATCGAAAATTTTTTGAGGCATTCAAGATGTACGCTTCTGTCCTTTTTGCAAGTTTCAAGTGACCGGTTAAAACCGATCCATGTTTTGCGTTCCATATTTTCCAGTTGAAAGTTAATTTTTTCCACATGTTTTCCACGATTACTTTGCTTTGCTACTAGATGTTATCAGCTTTTGAAATTCTCAAACATGATTTTCAGGCGTTAAAAGCACAGTGCGTTTTTCATGAATGCAGGTCAGGATGCGTTTCGTACTTGCACAACAAGGAGGCTTGTCTGTCCACCTGGCGACGTGGGAGCTTGCTTTCCGGCATCTTATGTACGACGCACCAAACAACACATACGGTGGAGGACACCGAAGGCTGCACGAGGAGCCAATCTTGTTGCCATCAGAACAAATTCTGAAACAAAACTGCCACGTTCAGTTCCATAACAGTCAGGCAGCAGTTAAAGCGAACTGCCGACAGCAGGGATACTTTGTGAAGGATGTTTGTTACAGGCAGAAGTATTTTAAAGCTCGAAATCATGTGTTTTTGCATTAGCTATTATTTTAACCCATGGTAATTTTTCGCAAGACGTTGCTTTTTGTGATTGTTTGGAGAGCTATAACATTTTGTCTCACTTTAACCAAGGTCTTACCTAATTGTAATGGCTTGCCAAAACATTGCCCTAAGCATAATTTGTTTTTGAGTTCTATGCTCACTGCTGTGTAGCAGCTGCTCCTATAAACAAGAACGTGCGACAAATAAGTGTTCAGGCATTTCCAAAATTAACGTTCATATTTTACATTTTCGCATTGCTTATTTGGCAAAAAAATAAGCTCGTTCAGGATGATCCTGACCACTTTCAGACACTATACTTAGTGTTTTCTACTCTTCTTGTTAAAGGCAATACCTACAGCTTGTGTTCGCGAATTGTTAGCGTATTGAAATTTTGTTCGTACCAAGCAATTGTTTTTCGGTTTACTTTCTACCTAACTTCTTGTAAGAACCAATACGCCACATTGGGTGCATGGACACCACCTTACCATATATATTACATCAGCCAAAAAAACAAATAACCAACCAACAAATGAACAAACAGCACAAACAAACAAACGAACGAATGAAAGAACGAACAAACAAAATAGCACAAAAAAGAACTAACTAACCAACTAACCACCTGTATCTAACTAACTGACTAACCAAACCTACAAAGGATTAGCTACATTTATAACTCTTTCAAAGAATATAACTTGAAGTGTCACTAACTGAGTAACTAATTAAATGTAATTAAATGTTTATTTGCATTTCCGGTGGCTTTTCCACCTTAGACTGCATTGGCTTCGACTGAACTTATAGTTGGCTAACAAGGGCTGCGAACTTCACGAAAATATGGAGCTCTGTATATTTGAGAAAGCTCAACTGTTTGAGCAGTTTGTAAAAATACAGCAGCTACTTATCGAAATTTTAACTTCTGTTGCGACATTTCTCTGTGTTATGAATATCAGATATCATAAAATTATGGAACTTTATTCGCTGACAAAGCTTTCGGTTCAAAATTTTTATCTCTATGCCTAAAGTCAGGTACGCATTGCAGGGATGTATATCGACGTCTGAATTCTGAGTCATTACTGTCAAAAGAACGTTTTTGAGGGTTGCCAAATGCTTTTATGACCAAACATTAATCCTGTATGAGAAATAGTGTGATTGACCCTATTCAACCACAATTTGATTATCCATTCAAGAAAATGAATGGTATTTCTAAATAGCCGTAATAAGGTTCGTGGAGATCGTTTAAAATGCATATGCTTTGGAGTAATTTTCGACTAGGGAAAATCTCCTTTGTTGCAAAACATTCCGTAATTTCAATGATATATGATATTCATCACATGAGGAAGTGTCGCAATACAAATTATAACTTCGATACGTAACTTTTGTATTTTTACAAGCTTTTCAAACAAATAACAACAACCTTTATCGAATTTAACGACATGTTGAGTTGTTTTGAAATGATTAAAATTTTGTTTCTTCTTTCTTGCTTTAAAGTTTCGAAAGTAAACATACTTGATTAAATTTTTCCGAAACTGTAAAATTACAGGTTAATAGAACATTTTTTAAATGCTATTTTTGTTCAGGCTCATGCAGGAACCACACACGTTACCGTTCAACACGACCCAACTGCCGTTTAAAGTTTGCTAAGTGATATGTTTACGGAATCATTGCTACATAACCAGAATCACACATCAGTTATTATTTTGAAATTATAATAAAGTTGCCAAGGTCAAAGGCTTTTGACTTTTTCGTCTGGGCGTGAAATCAAAACAATCTAGAATCGATTTTCTTGGCCACGTTCCTTTTAGGCTTCAGCGCACATGATACATTTACACCAATTTTTTTCACCTCTACACACCTGATCATCGAAAATGGAAAAATGCAGCTGAGCTTATATGACAGTTTGGGTTTGCTTTTATTGCCTGTATTTATGAGGTAAATTTTTGCTAAGCTGTGTGATTCATCGCTCCGTGAAGTGAAATGAATGCTTTAACGACACTTTTTCTGTACAACTATATAATTAATTTAATTACGTTTTTGCGTATATTACTGGTAGTTTCTAATTTCCATTGCTCTTGATTCTAATTTTCCATTGCTCTTATCAGCACTTTATTCATAAAAAGCAAATCACAGCATGGAAAGAATATATTTACCTTCCCTGAAGTTTGGATAAAGGAAGGCCAGCATCAAAAGACGGGCAGGTCAGTTCGTTTTCAACAAAAACGTTTATCTGTCTTCTGGCCGCTGACAGAATGGCTGTGCAAAGCAAGATTTTTTTATTTGACTTTTATTTTTGCAATCCACTTTGCGTAACTTGGCAACGCACGCAGCAAAGTTGGTAAAAGAGAAACTTTCCGGTCAGCGGCTGAACTATAACGTGAACAGAGTAAGCTTGCTAATACTCCGTCTACTAGCTGTCATTCCACTGTCGAATAAAATATACTATCCTCGTAGTTTAATAAGGCACGAAGCCAATTTGAAACCATTCGGTGATCCGATTTCCACTTTATTGACCACTTGATACACATGTGGCGCCATCTTCAGGCCGGCAAATACGTGTAGGAGGAGGGGAGAGAGGGAGATCCCCAACCATTTTAGTTTCCGGCAAAACGTGTTGCAGACGTGGAAAACGCTTTAAATTCGTGGATTTATAAATAATACCTTGCCGAAATTGTTAATTGTTTTTGAAAATTTTTTTGTTAATTTGACTCTTTTCTGGTTTTAATGGGGTGAAAATGGCATTAGATGTGTCATTTTATTTCTGACTTATACTATAGAAGATGAAATGTAAATCTTTTTCCAAAATCTATTGTTTCGGCACTAATATACTTTTTTAGCCAAAGTGCAATAGCGTCCTGATTTTTTACCCCTACACCAGTAGTAAACATTTTCTTGCCAAAGATGACGAGCAACGGTTTTAGAGTGTGACTTCTTTTGTTATTGTAGGAATGCTAACTGGTTATTTTACGGTGGCCGGGGGGAATGTACTGAGCTGTGAATGATATGCGGAAATTTTCGCCACATGCTGCAAGCTCCCATAGCCTGGAAATAGACTCAACATCACTACTCGGTAATCTAAGAAACTTTGCCCTGCGCTAAAATAAATGATGTTTTCAAAAAAATCACTAAGGCGTGCAGTACGCTGAGTGTTAATATGTGAAATCAAGACCATCCTCTGGTTACTAATTGATGCTGAGCGGTCAGGTGCATTACACTCCAAGACCCACGTCATGGCCAGGTTAGAAAAGCAAAGTTTGAAAACGGCACGTCACAAAGGTTGGAAGAGTAAATTTCGTCCATCTGGTGTCGTCCAACAACTGTTGCGTACTGTTACGCTTCCACGAAAACAAAGGCAGGCTTTTCACAGGTTATTCGCGATGCTTTTCACATGCACACCAAGCCAGTGCAAACATTTGTTTCGTCTTGGTAGTGTATGTTTCTAAATTGCACGTTCAAGTAATTGGCTGTGGGGGCGCTAAACGCAGTAGCGGCTAAATATATTAAAGGTTTTACCGCTGTTTTCTGAACACGCCGAGGAATTTCGATTGCATCCGTCTCTCTGGCAGCAGCAGCGACAGACCTCACCGTTTTTGCCAGGAATGCATTCTACTGCGACAGGCGAACCGAACAGATAGATCTGAGGCTTGTCGTTGTGGCACGCCTCGATCTGTTTGCATTTCTTGTTGATACGGATCGAGTTATGGTTACCGTACCGTACCTCTGTCTGGCATGAACCCTGTAAAGCAAACATATTTTCTAACATAGCCATTTTTAAACTGAACGTCTTAAAAACGCAAGGGAAATTGCAAATGCACTTTCTGAGCTGCGCTAAAAACAAACAATTGCCCCCTTTTTTGCACAAACGCATCTGAAAGTGTTTGGCAGACATTGATGCATCAAGGAGAAAAACGTCTCATATTTTGTTTACGCCAGTGCTTCTTAACTCCAAGTCTTTATTATAAACTGGGTTGTTGGCCAATTTTGAAAAATGGTAGAGAAGTGGCTTCCATCATTTAACAACAACCGAAACACCACAGCTTATATAAGCCTTTCTACTACACGTTGAATTTTTTTTGAAATTCGATTTTATTACTGGGTTTCTTTGACACGCATTACAAAATTAATACAAAGTCATAGAAAAGAACTTTAACACAACCAAGTAATTAAAATACAGCCGTGGAAAAGGTTTAATCGATAAATATACAACTTACAAAGGAGGTCATGTAAAACTTTCGTCCGTTACAAAGACATCAACATATCTTTTCTTAAAATCTGCAGTAGCCTACATTTATACAGTAGGTTCACCAATTTCGAGACTTGGTTAGCACCGGAGTCATAGATAGTGTTGCATGTAGTGATAGCAATTGTCGAATGTGCAGATATGTGTGCTGTGCCTGCTATGGAGTGGACCATGACTAAAGTAAACCCAGGACAAGTTTTGTGAAGTGTGGTTGAGAAACCGTGGCTTCCCTCATGTTTGCTATGTTTGCTAAGGAACATCGGCCTGTACTACTTTCCCTACATAGAGGCTATGGCCCTACACAACGTTTGTGTAGCGACCCCGTTTCAGTTTTGGGTCTTTCGAATTCTTTAT
>JGI24021J15306_10011371_pt1 | contig 11056 bp, 8 predicted proteins | sample Ectturendosymbi1_FD_15306 | JGI IMG/M metagenome (IMG submission 15306)
CATATCAAATATTAAGCACAAAATTTTGGCCTGTTTCTACACATGCTGTGTAAATTTAAAGTTATTTAAACAGGAACTGCCAAAGTTATTAGATTGCAAAATGATGTCAAATTTTTTGAAACACCCTGTATTTAACAGTAAGCATATAATGATTTTTGAAAATAATATTCACGGCTGAATGTATACATATTTGGAAATAATTAATACATAGATATATTTTCCCTTCTATTGCTAACCTTAACTGTACCCCTTCAGATAGGCAAATTCACCCTTAGGGGTACACGTACCCCAGGTTGGGAACCCTTGGTCCAGAAACACAGCTGGNTTTTGTTGCGCATCAGATAAGTTTCGTGCTNTAGTGCAAATAGATCTACAGTGCTTTCAGCGATTCCGTGTATTCTTTCACCTTNGGCTCCTAACTGATTATTTGGTGAGCTAGCGTTTTTTAATCACTACGTTTCCATTTTTAACTTATACGACTGGTGTCACTTACTTNAAGTTCGTTGAATAAAACGTTTTTTCCAGACTCTTCGCATCACTAGATTCTTGCAAAGGTACTGGTTCTGACTTGTCCACATTCCGCACATCTTCTTGCGAGCCTGATGCCCCTTTGCCTCCTAAACTTGCCACCCGTTACAAGCATGCGTTGTTACTCAAATGGGCTGTAAGTTACTTTTCATTCGGTTTTCAGTTTTTGTCATTTTCAAACGTCTGAAAACAGGGAAGTACAGTATAACCTCGCTTATATCGGCTTCCCGTATATCGGCAATCCGTCTATTCCTGCACAATATCCTAGCTCCCGGCAGAAATCCTGTTTCATTTGTATGTAAGTTGGGATTTATCGGCACTAGTGTTTATTCCCACAAAGAGTTTTGTTCGTTGATAACGCCACTTACGGCTACAAACAGCGAGCACAATTGCGAAATGTGATCTTCGATCGGATGGATGTTAATCTTTGTTGCGACGTGACAATGACAGCTTTACAATACGCCACGCCGACAACGTCAACAAGCAAATACTTTTACCAATATTTTCGTCTTTTTATGGTGTATGATATTGAGGTGGTAAAAAATGATTACATAATGCACCTCAACAGTGAACAAACGCGTGTTTGAACGGTTTATGGTTATTCATGTATAACGATTAGTTCGCGCACATCGGCACTTCCAAATCCTCGTAAGGTGCCGACATAGGCAAATTCTACNGTAATTGATAAATATAGTACTTGTAACTGCAGTATTGCGAAAACGGCTATTGATGACTGAGGAAAGCGCTACAGAAACNCTGTTTACAGGCCCGTAGCCACGGGGGGGCATTCGGNGGCAGTGCCCCCCAAATTTTCTTGTTCCCAGAAAATTTGTTTTAAAAATATGATAAAAACAAAAATCTTGCCTCCCTAAAAATGTATTTTACCCCTCCAAACTTCAAAACCTGGCTACGGGCCTGACTGTTTACCAGTGAAGTGTACAGTTTCGGACTTCTTCAAGCGTTGCCATTTTATCTAATGTAGGATTATATTGTTGAATGTTGAAAAACGTATCGTTATGTAGAAACCAGTGGTTCACAACTTTTTTGCCCATGCCCTACTTAATCACCTCTAGAATCCTGATTGCCCCCATGTGGTGTATAGATCTTATGATTTAAAAAATAAAATCCGTTTCGTTTCGGCTAAGAAGCATAAAACGCCAATATCTTGATTTAAACAAGCTTCCAAGGAACATAGCATCCATGAAAAATGATGAAATAAAAAATTAAATTCGAAAATTTGGACCCATACCTCGCCAGTCGGCTTTAATGCCCACTTATAAAACAAATTGCCCCCTGTGGGGAACCACTGACTTAAACAGTGATCCATTAAGTGTTTTCACCTGTACGCTGGCTCGCATAGAATGAAGCCAGTTACGAAGCATGTGTATAGTGGTAGCTATTTTTTCACTGGTTGTTTCGTTTCCGTAACTGGTCTCTCGTGAAGCACCCATCTGTGATTTTAGCAAGAATGGTTTCCAGCAGATTGTCTCCCATATGCATTCATGCTCTAGCTCAGGTCTCTTAACTACGGCACGCGAAACCATTTTGTCAACAATGAGAAAATAATGTGTAATAGTATATTCACGAAAAATTTTTTGATATGGTAGAATGTAACATAGTCCTAAACAATGACATTGCGTAAGATGTCCGGCCATCGGTCTGTTGTGTAACAGCTTATGTGGCCCTCCAACAAAACAGTTGTGAGGCCAGGCCTAAGCGCAATGGTTTTTAGCGACCCAAAAGTTAGCAAAGATCGTCCAGCACCGATCTAGTGTCATTGCTACAGAGCACGAAACAGATGCCTGTCAAGATGCATTATGCAAATAATGATTGTTGGCACGCTAACAGTTGACGTTGCTATTAATAATGTCAAGGCCAACTACAAGACCTACCGAAAGTATTCCATACTAGGTTACTCAACCTGCAAGTTTTTCTGAAAGCAAAACGGTTGCTTGAAGCAAAAGTTTACACCCAACGATGAAGACGAAGGATGCTACTCTTTATAGTCGGGATGAAAGTTCATTCTTCCAATTTTTCAAATACCCTGTTTGACAAGTCTGCTCCAAATAACTGATTCTAAAGTTATGCTTCATCTACATTGATAACAGCAAAGTAACGTTTAGAAACATTTGTTACTTGTGCGACTTGTCGGGGTCAAGGCTGAGATCTACTGGGGAATTCCAATTACTAAAAGCCGAAGTTGTATTCACGTGCACACTGGAAGTTGTCGCCAGAGCAAGACTTACCTATAGTAGCTACTTACCATGCTGCCCAGTAGATTTTTTAAACAGGGTGTACTAATGATACATTGAATGCGAAGTTTGCTGATCAACAATTGCTCAGTATACAATGCGCAGCACCGTTGCATTAAAAAATGGGAACTCAGAACCATCAAATACGAAGTCGACTGATACGCTTCTACTTTAATAAACATGGCTGAAGTACTTCTCATCAAGTAGCAGATCACCAGTTGAGAAAATTGTGTTGCTCTTTGGCGGTCGCAGGTTTATGCCCTGAGATAAATAGGTTGCATTTGTAGGAATTACGTGATACAATATGTTGGTCTCTACACTTCAGAAATAAGTAATTTTAGGAAGTCTGCTGCGTCATCTTTGTTTAGATTCTTCCTCCGGTTAAGCCAGGGGTTACCAACCTGTGGTACATGAACCCCTAGAGGTGCATTTGCCAATCTGAAGGGGCACGTTTATTGTACACAGGGTTCCTACGCGGTATTGAAAGTATTGAAAAAGTATTGAATTTCAAAATTGGTTTTCAAAACCTTGAAAAAGTATTGAATTTGATCAAAATGTACATTGGGTATTGAAAAAGTATGGAAATTCTAAATGGAAAAGAAATCTCAAGTATCTGAGCAGAATTTTAGTGAAGGCAAAGCACTTATGCAGTGTTATGCAATGTGTAAAATTGAGTTTCATGATTAAGAATTTGAAAAAATTAAGAGAAGTAATGGTATTGAATTTTCTTAATTTAGTATTAAAAAGGTATTGAAAAAGTATGGAAAATGATCTTTAAAAATGTGTGGGAACGCTGTGTACAGCCGGAACAAATTAACTTTGAGACATAAAAGCGGAGTCTTAAGTTTATATTTCTAAAAATCTAAAAGTTCTATTAAAAGTTCAGTAGATTTTTGTTATTTTACTCACTTTTTTGTCAGAGATTTTAGGGGTACATACCCATCTGTCGAAATGCTGAAGGGGTGCATGGTCAGACAAAGGTTGGAACCTCTGGGTTAAGAAAATATAATAATCCGCTCACCACTGCGTTACCAGTGGACGCATTCAAGCTTCGGAAGAACTTTACTACCGCAAAGTCGAATAGCGCACTTTGCAAGACAACTTGGGTTCACCACAATTAACCAAGTTTCACTGATGTCGCAAGCTGAACTTCACTTGGCATCCTAAATCACCAATAGCCTAAGGGCGTTGGACCAGTACAACAAGGTCATTGGAATCACGTAGTGCGGTCGCTAGTCGACAACGATTTCCTCATTTATCGGTTTTCTCTACCTTCGACTTGACATGATCACTAGCTTCACACCCATTTTTGTTTTAACCGCGCGCGGTCCACTCCCACCGGCAGGTACTCGCAGCTATAGCGAGATTTTTCAGCCGCATTGTATCCTTATTCCTTATCGACCACTGCATTTGGTTTGGCAAATCACAATTTTAATATTAACGGTTGAGACTGCATCGGCCAGTGTGACCGTATTATGTGACGGAATGAGTTTAGTGTTTACAGTTTCAACCATAGGTCTAGATCAGATCGCTTATAAAACCCTTTTCAAAACAATCGAGGTGAGCTTTCTCGATTTTTTGTTGTAAACTTCCATAATTTCTGGCTTTTCGTGGACTTCGACCGTCGAACCCCTTTTGGTTCGCCATCGAGAGGTTAAAAAGCTACGAACCAGCAGTATGTACTGAAATATTTGCCACATTCACATGAAGCAGATAAATATTCGCAGTTTCCCCTGCGTGGCAAAGTAAGTGCAACTTTTTTCTGAAGCTCTGTATGTCGGTTGCAGGCTCCCAACGACAACGGCGAGAAAATAACAAAGTATTATTTGGAATGGGATAAAGGAAAGTCGGGTTTTCAGCCGCTCTTTGCCAATCCTCAAAAACAGTATAAAGTCACTAAATTGAACCCAGCACAAGCATACTCATTCCGTCTTGCTGCTGAGAACAACATCGGAATGAGGTAGCTTGTTGATGATATTGGATTAAAAATCCAGTGAAGTTTTTGCTGACAGTTTTAATTACTTCCTTTTGCGATCTAGATAACGCCAGAGGTGCTCTTCCAATTTTTATTATCATGTTAGTTACTGTAATTGGGTTGGTGGTGTAAAGTTTTAGATTTTTTAAATGATATCATTTTTAAGTCTTCTTTGGATCTGCATGTGTTTGTGTCGTTCGTATATTTTGTGCCACTGCCAATAATGCTTTGCTGACTTTGTTGTCACAGGAATTTGTGTAGATTTACGTTTACCGTAACTGCAAGAGTTTTTTTAGATCCGTACTTCTTTCACCACTGAATTTGAGGTCCTCCTCATGTTTCTCATCCACTCTCCTGTTTTAGAAATTCTGCATGCGTTTTCCATTCCAGCTGAAGCTTGTGTATTTGTGTGGTTTTATTTTCAATCTTCAAGTTTAAGGGCTAAGCTTCGTTCATAAAAATTTTTGTTGTTTGATGTTATAACGTCGGATAATTTCCTTGGAACTTGTTCCGCGATGTTGACTGAGACATTAATCTGATGACTTCTATTTCAGTGTGTAATTGTTGCATTTCGAGCCAAGAGTGTTGTTGTCTGTGCGTTTATGGCATCGACGCTGTTTAAAATTGTACGTAATGATCAGTCATTTGATCCACGCGAATGGTTTTCGTTTGATCGACATTTTTCAAAACCTCTTCCATCCGACCCATGCTCCACTTGCACATACGTTTTTTATTGTTTTACCAAGCGCATATTATCCTACGAGTTAGGTTGTATGTTCTTGCCTTTGTTTCTGTCTTAACAAACCTTAATTTTAAGGGCGATCGTGTTTAGCTTTTACCTTAAAATATCATTGGATTTTGAGTATGATTGGATGCATACTAGAAAAGGTCTTGTTGCTCTTTCACTAAAAGGACAATACTTTTTCAGCATGTTCGTCTTTTCCGACAGAAGATAACCTGTCGTAATGATAGTATTTTGTAACACTTCCTGTGCGTTTCCTAAACTTATGTTGCTCCAACATTGGCGGGTTTAGGATTTTTAGGGAAGGTCCCATGGTCGAGTTGGTGCGGGTGCTGCCTGAGCGCGTAGCGGCGAACGTCCGTTAAGGTCCGGGGTCCTCAAGGAGGGTCGGAAACCAAAATAAACCTTGCTTAAATCAGAATAAGTTGATCAAATGCAAGTCTCAGTTCTGGACGTCTACATCGTCAAACCTTGACGTTCAAAACTCCAAGCAATAAATGCTGGCGCTTTTCGCTGAAACGCGTGTGTCACCTCGCAATGGTGTCGAAAATAATCAGGCGATATTTTTCCAGGTCACAGCGGTAAATGTGAAGTTTGCAATGAATTAATGGTGAACGTCCTTTGTTCTTCCATTATATTTTTTTACGAAACGCAACTACGTCGCGGTAACGCAGTTTTATAAACAGGCGAAAAAATATTATTTAAAGAGGCAGCAGAACATGAATCGAAAGAAACGACTTGATTTCGTAGTCGCACTGAACCGAACTTTCGTCCCAAAACTGTTGCTAGGTGGTCTAATGCTGGTCAATATCCGTTTTCAGTCTGCAGCTAACCTAGCGTAATTAATTCTTAGCCTTTCTGACGTGGTTAGGTTTGCTATTTTGGTATTTACGCTGTCATCGAGCGTTCTAGCCGTCTAACCTGTAAGTACATGTACTGTAAGTTGGTCGTAGCAGATATTTGCTGTCTTGCTTTCACTGATGAAATGAGCTGCCACACTCACGAAAGCTTGTTGCTCAAGAAAGGCACAATCTTGCTGATTTAACTTCTGTCCAGTAACCAAGCAGCCCAATCATATCGAAATGAAACAAGAGTTTGAATACTTACGTACGGTCTGTAGGACGGTATTTTTTGCTTATATATTGCATGTAAGAAGTTTTATTTCCAGTGAATTAAACCCATGCACCCTGCCTAAACTCAATAAAATAAAGCATTGTATTAATGGTTTCGTCCCTTCACCTGTGCACGAAACGATTTATTTACATTTTAGCAACACTCAAAACTTCACCTCAATACACATTTGTGCGCCGTGAATCGTCGATCAAAAATGTAACTGAAAATTCAGGGAGGCTTGCACCCCTTAACCCCCTTTAAATTCGCCTATGTCCCACATTTAACCAAATATGAAGTAGCGGTTTTTTATTTAAACGCTGCATGTACTTCAGTTCATGATCGTGATGATGATGTAGCGTCGCGTAAATAATGTAAAAAGTTCTCAAGATGTGTTTTCAAAATTGGCACTGGGATAAACGAAACGGCTAACTATTCTAAACTTGCGCAACTGATTAAGCCTCTAATTTTCTTGGGGTCATGGACCATGTTTTTTATCAACCGGGTTGCATATTTCTGCATAAACAATTGTGCTTGTGCTGTTTTTTCTTACCAAACTCATCACATTGATATAATTATAATCAACTATAATTATAGTTCATGGAGTAAGGAAGTGTCTTACACCACGACCGGAACCGTACCAACTTGTCCGGAACCACCGAGGTTGATAAAAGCCACAGCCAGAACTTTAACACTGCAGTGGCAAAAGTCATCACCTGATATCTCAGGATACGTTTTGGAAATGAATGATCAAGCCAATGGTTATGGATTCCGTCCGGTATTTGACGGCCCGGACACAAAGTTTACCGCCAGAAATTTGGACAGAAACTGCCACTATCAATTTCGGGTATGAGTTTGAGTATGCCATAATACTGTAAAATGTTGATGTAAATTCAGGAGCTATATGCTCCAAATTCGTGACAAAAAGCCTTAGGAAAAAATTGGCGGCGAGTGATTGAACAAAATCTTCAAAAGAAAAGCAGTATGATTTTCAACTTTTAACATAGCTTAGCGTACATCGATAGAGATTTTTTACAAAAAGTTTTCGTTTTCCTGTCCTTGCTTGTTATTGTGAGACTTTTTAGGTACGTGCTGGTGATACTTACGGTAGTTTTTATTTATTTTTTCCCAGACCTCAAATGACTAGAGTAGAGGTTCTTAAAGTTTTTCAGTCGCGCTCCCTTTAGTGTTAGTGATTGTTATTCACGCTTCACCTAATCTCCAAATCAAACACAAAAAGCAAAACAACGACTTATTTGCTATTATTCTTGTTTCCAACAGTATGTTACTGCCAAGGTCGCGCCCCCTTACGAATCTTTCACGCCCCCAAGAGGGGTCCGACCCCAATTGTATGACCTTAGCTCGATTGCTTAGACTGTTGAATAGCCACAGCAGTAACTATCAGCAGAATAAAAGCGAACTGTGTTTATGCCAGCGAACCTTACAGTCAACGGCCCATTTTTTTGTTTGGTGTTAATTTTTAGTGTTTTGTTTCTCTCTGCCATGCATTTGAAATCGATAAGAACGAGAGCGTATGGTAAACTTTGTTTTGTTTTGCGTGCTAAGACTCCTGATTCTTTACAGTTACGTTCTTACAACAACGAAGGCAAGAGTAAATGGAGTGAATTGGTGTCCTATTTAACATGCCCTGAAAAGCCCCAGGCCCCCCGAAAACCGAAGGTTGTGGGGAACGTAACTATGAAATCCTTGACGCTTTCATGGGGTGAGTGTAACTAACGGTCACTGTTGACAATTTTTAAATTGCGAGATATATAAATGTGTCATGTCGATATTCAGAAGCTCCCGAAGATACTGGTGGATCAGAAATTACGAAATACGTCTGCGAAATGTCTCAAGAAAGAAATTGCCCGATGGATGTTGTTTACTCTGGATTGAGTTTAGAGTGCGTTGTTTCAAACCTTCAACCAGGTGTGTGAGTACATTCTGAAGTAGATCTTATTGACTGTTCGTTAAGCTTTTTCATCACGGGTTGGATTGGTCGTATATGCACTGTACGTATATTTTAAGTGACATTATTTCTAAGATTGTTCGTTTTTTGTTGAGATGAAAATTGCTGATTTTTTGTTGTTTAAGGTCATACTTACCGATTTCGGGTTTTCTGCGTGACGAATGGTGGGAGTAGCATGCCATCTGATGTGGCTGTTATTTCAACTCTTCCTGGCCCACCTGGGAAATGTCATGAACTGCTGCTGTCTCGCAGACCCAAACCAACTTGCCTGGCAGTGAAGTGGGGTGAGTGTTGTTGTGAAAACCCTCAACAGAAAGTTATGTGGTAGAAAACAGTATGTAGCGTGTGCAACTTGTTGATCAGGTACACCACCCAAAATTTAATCCCCCAGCATTGATGGGGATGCCTGCCTGACTAATAATCTTCTGTCACTGCCTCTCCTCACCGGGTTCGTGAGACTGCAGCGCTAACATTGCAATTTCCTTATCTACCACGTTATCCCACAAACAATCTTTGTCCATTGGGTCAAATAACAAAAGTAAGATCAAGTGATGATCATACGCGAGGCTGTCTGTAGCGTGTTGGGCACAAAGCTAGTTGCATTCCATTTTGTTTCTTGTAATATCGACACTTGAACAGTGCAACATCGGCCAGTTACAGAAAGCCTGCAGATCGCGTGGCTCAGCTCCCCTTACCAACAACAATTCATGCAAGCAGACTTTGATGCCCACTGCCTGCTCTAGGTTGTGTTTTGCTAAGTTGGACAGAAGAAAAAGGTATCATTTTTCACACTAGACAAATAAAAGCTCTAGGTTTTCTGTCGGCTTTCGAGGAATCAGCCAACTGGGCTCTGCTTTCATCTTTTCGGTCGGGTCTCTGGTTCTATTTGAATAAGATGTAAGGACTGACAATGCGTAGTGTTAGGTGAAATCGATTTCCTATTATATTATTAAAATTTTGCGATTAATTCCTTGCTTGTTTCAAGTGAAGTTACTTTTCACGCTAGCTGTCCGCTTACGTATGAAGACGATGTGTCGATAAGAGTACTGACAGATGCTGTCCGCGTTGATTATTTCCAAATCGCCTGGTGTTGTTGCGACTGGGTTCTCGGAAGATGCCACCACCGATGTTATCGCAACGCTGCAGTTCCAGACGTCTGGCATTGGTTGCCGGAACTGCTCCTTTGTTACACAGTAATTTCTTTCCATTCCCGACTTCCATTCGTGGTGACCGCGCCACTTCTGACCATGTCGGCTTCACAGAGTTGCACGAGTTGTGAAAATACTAACGAGTTTTAATGCCCCGTCACGTGTTTGGTGGTGTTGACTTTTTATAATTGAAGGTTACAAATTTAATTCTACTCGCCCATTTAACAGTTTGATAGATACTTTCGCGATGTTCAACCGCTTCTTTCCTCCACAGAACCTCCTAAAGAAAACGGTGGGAGCAACGTTACTTCGTACGAAGCAACGTGTATCGCTAGCAGCAGGAGCGGCCAGGAAGAAGCTTGCGAAGTATATAAGGGTGTTGATCCTGAGTGCACGGTCGGGTCTCTGAAGCCTAATACTCAATACGAAATATGTGCTCGAGCGATCAATGCCGTTGGGGTAAGTTGGAATGTGCACGATTATTTTTGTTAACTGTGTAATGCGCAGTACGCAAGTTCAGCTTCACGTGGTTTTTGTCAAATAGCCATCTCATCACGACATGCTCATTTAAAACCTAGGTGCCTCCAAGTTTTTACAAAAAGTTTGCAACTTCTCCGATAACTCGTTTAAAAATCTGAACCTCTGTTCTGTGTTTTCTGCAAAGTTTGACATTTTGCAAAAAAAACAAGCTGCTCCAACAATACTTGCACTTTACAATTTTGACCTAACCCTGGAAAATAATTATTACTCTGTACTTGTGCGGCTTGCGAATAAAAAACAGTTTTTTTTTGTTTAACTTGACGTTCCCCCGAAAAACATCATGTGATATTTGAAGTAAAATGGAGATTGCATTCAACGGTGTTGATGCAAAGTAATAAATATGTGAGATGATCGGTTTATTAGTATTTTGAGGTAAAGGTTTCTCATTCAAAGTTTTAGAAATGGGAAATTAGTTCAAGCAAATGAGATTTGACTCAAGCCCAAACTAAAGTAGCAACCAGGATAGACTTGTGTAGAGGTGGAATGTCACGGAGATGTTAATTGCTGTGAAGAATAGAAACTGGATTGTTTTGGCTTCATCAGATACTCGTATTTGCCGTGTCTTGCAGGTTACAGGTCTGTAACATAAAAATCCAGGGCAACTCCTAACGCAGTTCGAAAATATCACTCAAAGATCTTCTACTTTTTAGAGCAGGAGCGGCCAACTAGTCAGAGATCAAGAGCCACATCATACGTTGGCACACATGAGCATCACCCCACCTCTTCCTCACATACATACCTTTGCTCAGATTTATTGTAAATATCACACACCAACATGGCAATGACAGAACT
>JGI24021J15306_10011376_pt1 | contig 11055 bp, 9 predicted proteins | sample Ectturendosymbi1_FD_15306 | JGI IMG/M metagenome (IMG submission 15306)
CTCTTTACAATACAGTGCTCGTCTCCAAGCGAGCACTTTGCTTTCAACGCGCTCTTTCTGTGAGAGCATTCTCTTTTTGCACCTGAAGGCGCTCAGAGGCGGTGAGCTGCGCCTGGTGAGAACAGTTGGAATGGTCGGACTTAACAATTGACGAGACCTTCTTTAAAACTTTGAGCAAAAATGTCACTAGCACTGAGACCACCATCCCAAGTTTTTTGTAGTCCTTCGTCTACACAAACGAATATCATAATCAAAACAGTATAATTTAGACCTGAAACCACCTGGCTTTATATTCATGCCTTGCAGCAGCCTAGATTTTGTCTGGATTACTGAAACAGAACACCAAGTTTTTCTTCAGACAGGATACCATGCTTTCCTCCGTCACGCTTCAGCGCTATATATGCATGCAGAGATAGCTATCTCTGTGCAGAGATACAGAGATAGCTAAATCTGTCCAGAGATAGCTAAATCTGCCCAGAGATAGCAGTTTTTGTGCTAAATCTGTCAGATGTAATATTTTTACGAACGGCGCCCCATAAAAGTGCCGCCCTTTCCACACCTCAAATTTGTTTACAAGAATTTAAAATGAATGAAGATCATGTTGCCTGCTTATAAAAGATAAGTGGTAATCAAGCACTCACAACTGCACAGGATCTTGTTTTTCATTGCCGATTTATGCTTCCTGCTTTTTCTGCTTGTAGTCACCTTTCTCGTCATTATATTTTTTCTGCTTTCGTATACGCAGATGGAGCCGGCATATTTCGTCAAATTTTCCCTGTTGGTGTTTAGTCTCACTGCACCACTCGGCTTTAATCGTTTACTCCAGGTTTTCTCAACCTGTGGGCCAAGAATGTTTGACGGTTCGCGGCCATGTATTATTGAAATTTAGTATATTTTGCAAGTTGGACCCTTCACGTAAACGTTGGTAGCTCATGAGCTGCAAATGACATAATACGCTTTCTTTTGTCATTATGCGTTAAGGATTATTCCAACACGGAAGTTTCAACGTAGCCTACCACACTGTGCAATAATATGTAGTTACTGAACACATTTTGAAGCAGATAGACTGCTTATATTGCCATGAAAACGAAATCTAGAAGCAGGCTTAATGTGGAATATGACATGGCCTGTGCATCACAATGTACTGAGCCTTGAATATCTACGCTTTCTAACAACCAGCTGATGATATTTTTGGAGGGAGCAAAATGATTGTAAGTTGTTGTACCTCACAACTAAGTAATTTTTTGAAAATTTCAAAAAGAGCAATTGTCCGGTTGTCACCCTCGTTGCGGCTCTGGTTTCTAACACTAAACAGGCACGGCCTTTGCGTTGATTGTAACGAACGTTGTATTTATCGAAAATTTTTTTTTATTTCTACTCTGTGCATATGCAACAGTTATCGCAGTGAATAAGTTGTACAGTCGGTGGGCCGTGGGCCGGACCCTGTGTTTGTTTACTGCGCCACATGCTTGAAAAAGTTGAGAATGCCTGGATTAGTCATTCCAGGGGATCAAACAAAAATGTTAAGAGCAGTGATGGCGGCACACCTACTTTACAGATGTAAATATTTCTGTATGCTAATATTTCGTGTAGTAGCCTATCCCCGTCTTTAACTGAAAGTATATACGCTGCGTATAGCAGGCTATAAAAATAAATTAATAATAAAAAGTGGTTTATTTCTGTTAGAATATATAAAAAGCTTCAAACTTTAACTCTGTCGGCATTTACGCTGGGCCCAAGGTGCGGAACCCATATTAACCAAATTGGTCAAATAGGCTTAAATTCGATGGAAATTGCTTTGAACAACTTAATTCAGTACAGTCATTGCCAAGTTGTGCAAGTGTGTTAATCAAGGCCTTTCCCACAATCATACCCAAACATATCATTTGCTCGTACGTTAGATTTTCAGACTAAGCTTCAACCCTCCAAATTCATCAAAATGAGTGAAACACCTTTTGTAAGCTTTTCTTGTTGAAATGATTTTTTCTATGACTGCAAATGTTAAGTGTAGGTCTACCGTTGAACAGAGTCAAGCTCTCTACGAAACCAACGTTGCCGGTCGGTTGGTTCTAATTCATTCTTCTTGTAGTTGAAGCCTATCTACTTGAGCTCTAAATTATCCACTCAAGCACGCCAACTGCACTATCTCGCTTCAGTAACCTGATTTTCCGACACCATACCATTGGCATTACGCTATGCAGAAAAACAGTACTTTTGAAACAGAGAAACGTTACCTTTGCAGATTTCTTGACTTAACCGGCAAAATTTAATGTTGATAAGCCCACCTAATGACTATAGGCTACAGCTTGTGTCACTTATTGAAAATATCCCACTGAACATTTGAAATTAGCAAGAGACATGCCAAGAAATGTTCGTCGCCATTGCCTAGATGTCAGGTGATGTAATGATGTGCCTAAGGATAGAACCATAAAAGAAAAAGGATTAAAGCTAGCCTTGATTGTTCACCGTGATTTCATGCAGGTTTTGTTTTAATCAGGTTTTGAGTGGAGGGGCAATTGAAACTTCGCGCACTATCAGACCAGTAATGTTTGCTAGTCTGCGGTCGAATGTCATTTCTGGCTTTTTTCAATGACTATTTACTGGTGAGGCGAAATGGTTTTGGCTGTAGAGGAAATTGTAGGGACTGGACGACAGTTGCTCCTCAACGTAGGCATCTTAAAAAGCCCTGATTTCAAGACAAACACTGGGGTGCTTTAGCACACTGGATTTGAGCAAAACGTTTGAGTTAATGAATATTCTTACTCCACAGCCACGGCGCAGCCCGGGGCCCTCCCCCCCTTTCTACGCCACTGAGCACTGGTTTTAACAAATAGTTGTTGCTTTTTTTTTATTTCAGGCCAGAAAACGGCTCTTCGAGATGTTTGGTGGATTGGCTGGAATCGCACTGACGCTTTTCCTCTTCTGCTTTCTTATTCCAAGCGGCCCTCCTACGCCCCCAAGCGAATCACAAGCGAAAGCTCTGCAGTTTAGAAGAGAGGAAAGAAAGGAAGTTCGCGAAAAACTCAAATCGTTTTGGTCATCGATTAAAAAACTTTTCAAATCAAAAACATTCGTAGTAGTCTGGTTTATTTTTGGGGCAGTGAACCCAGTCCTCCGCACGAACAACGTGCTTTTGTCCTCGATGATGCACAGCAGGTTTTTGAAACGAACAGACATTGACATGGAAGTTGGTATCGCGTTAGCCGTGGCTTGGTCTATGTACACGGTGGGTGGCTTTGCGGCTGGGCCCTTGTTGAACAGGACTCGCAAGTACAAAGAAATTGTTACCGCCAGTGTTGCTCTGATGCTGGCCACGGGCCTAGTGGTCCTGATTGGCTCGGCTGCCCATAACCTTTATACGGTTTTTGGTGGGATAATGGCCCAAGGCCTGTTCCTCGGTGTTGCTAATGCATCGATTTTCGAACTGCTGGTTGAAGTGACATATCCTGAACCGGCTATGTTTGTAACGATGCTGGCGATCGTGATAATGGGTGTCTTTCGGCTGCTTTATCCAATTATTGGCCGCGCTCTGCTGACAGCGATAGGGGTAACAATATCCACATCGGTTCCTGTTGCATTTCTTTTGCTCTGCTTTGTTTTACTTTTGCTTCTGAAGCCAGAATATAAAAGGCAGCTTGCCAATGCCGATCAAGAGCAACAGACTCTTTTACAGACAGGCCGAACCTCAAAATAATGTTGTTGGAAGTGTTGGCTCAGACTTCGTTTTCATTATGAAGCTGAGATTGTGCTGAGAGAAGAGTTAATTGTTCAAAAGTGTGATTTAACAACGTGATAGAACACCTAGGCATCTTATACAACTCATTTTTGTTACGCCGCTCAGTTGTGTTTTACTCCGCTTAGTCTTTTTCCAACGTTTGCGAAAAGTCAGGTTAGTCTATTTCTTGTTTTCGATTTGTTTTATTTTCAAGAACTTTTGTAGTTGTCGAACATGGGTAATTCACGTGGTTACAGAAGACAACGGGCAAAATTTCCGAAACAGGAAATGTACGAAGTTTATGCTTCCTAGAAAACAAGTTGCGTACAAATTGAGCAGTGTCTGTGTCTCCGTTAATTTCTTAATCGCTGACTTAATTGAATCGACGAAGAAACAAATGGCAAAACTTAAAATTCCATTCAATTTTTTTTGCCATTGTGAAAGAAGTGACACTGCTGGCGTGAGTTGGTCAGAGGCCCAACCTGACTTCCAAATTATGGGCTGAAACAAACGCGCTGCGGGTGCCGTTTTGCACAAATGTTTATTGTTCGTACGAATTACTAAAAACAAAGGTGTTATGCTGAGTACGTTCGGGTAATTGCATCTTTTGTTTTTTCCAAACAGAACAAAAGCAAACAGAAGTTGTTTCTTTACGCTGCAATTGCTAAGCAGTCTTTCTCGTGAATCCAAGATGGTGGTTGTTTGAAATATACGTAAATTATTTTTTAAATCTTTTCAGATTGCTTTGCCCACCTGGCGTTACTATAATCCAGTGGTACCCAACCGGGTTGCCCCGCTGACCCTGGGGTTGCCATTTACAACACCCAGGGGTGCCGCGCGATACGTTTTTCAATGTATCATTAAAAATGCAATTTCAAACTGTCACCAAACCTTAAGCATATTGCTATATGGTTTCGCCACTGGGTGCCACATATTATATTTCTTTTCTGTAGGGTCCCGCAAGCCTAAAAAGGTTGGGAACCACTGCTATAATCTGTAACCACAGCATGGAGAAGATTTTTGTCATTTTCGTGTAAATGTGCTTGGTATTTTGATAAGTTCTTTTGTTCTCGAGTTCATCGATTATGTTACCTTCAGACATTTTAAAGCTACAAAAATAAATGGTAAAAATAAGAGCTGAGTTAATAAATTTTCTGAAACGATTGACTTCGTGATTGAATGCCGTTTGTTGCTTTGAAAACATGTGGTAAGCATACTTTGCGAAGGTTTTGGATCATTAACATCGGGAAATACCCTGTGTTTTAAAAACCGTCGTCGCAGGAGCTCTTTGCAAAGCAAGAGCCAATGCCAAAAAATAAAGCACTTGTCCTATTTTCCACAATGAGATGTTGCTCGCTACTAAAAATCTCTTCTATGGTGAACTTCTTCCACGAAGCGTTTCCGGACCATTAACATCTCCGTTCTACATTGATTCTGGTTGACTGTCGTCTGCTGAATATGATGCAGTTGTAATTGATTCATTTTTCAAAAGCTGGTGATGGATATCAACTGAAGCATAAAACAACGCTTCTCGGTTTTGGAATACAGCGTTTTCAATCAGAATGGCACAGATCTCAAAACTTTCGCTTTATTGTGGGCAAACGAACTTGCCAGCTTGAGACTTTTTGCTTAACCCCAACGTATGTAGTTAACCACGAAAACTGTGTTCTACTTTGATGCAATAAGCTTTTTTCATAACCTTTTCCATAACTATTGACTGCCTGATTGCATCATGGCCCACTGTGAAAACAGCTACAAGACTCTGAAATTCGCTGGAGTTGTGCTCTGCCCCTTGTATAGCAATGTGTATAATGGCAAGTTTGCTCTTGATAAGTTTTGCATTTATGATACACCAATGCATAAATTAATGAATCATTCGTATTCTCAGAAATACAGATATCTTATTGCAATACATGTCATTAAGAATTTGCTTTTTTACACAACCGTGGACATCGGGAAAACTCTTTCCAGGTGAGGCAATAATAGATTTTTCCATGGGGAGCCAAAAGGATTTTCTTAGGGGGGAACAAAAGTAATAAAATTTCGTTCTTCCCACTCGAAAATAAGACGCAACCTTATTGCTGAAAATGTCATAGGAAATCGTCAAATATCAAAATCCAGGGGAGGCCTTCGCCTACCTGCCCCCCTCCCTCTTCCGACGCCCATGTACATAACATTTCAAGGCTTGAAGGAAACAGTAACGTCACAAATATTTAAAAAATGAATTCATATTTGAAGTTAGTTAAAAAAACAACTGCTTCCATCGTCAACATTCATTTGCTGATGCATCGTGGCCAAGTCAGTTTTTTGCTAATGATGAAAATAGTTATTTTTCGAAACGTTCGAAATGATTCCACTTGATTCATTGCGTGTTACGTCATTGTTTCTTATACAGCTTTGCGCGACATCCAATTTTCACTCTGTTTTTGAACAGGGCTGCACAGCCTTTTCCTTGTTGCCGGACACTGTTTTTATTTTTTGCGCCCGCCGCAGGGAGTTAAAGACATCTTAATTTTTTGCATTGCTTTTGTTCTGCTGCTACACACTGAGCCTAGCCTACTTCCACACGTTTGTTTGGCGAGCAAGCATCCTCGTGCAGTAGACCAAACAAAACGTTTTTATCAATACATGACCGCCGTAACATATACTTTATTTTAAATTAAATGTACTCGTCAGCATACATTTTTATCGAAAGCTGCAGGTTGTGCACCACTGCTTTAGAAGAATTTCATATTCTGGTCGGTCTTTCCAGGAAAATAGTCGCAAATTATGACATAAACCTCGCACACAACGGCATTCATAATAATTAACAGTGTATTGACTACTTCATTACACTGACTTAAGCATCGATTCGCGTTATGGGGATTTGATGAAACGTGTTTTCAAACGTAAAATGACTAACGAAGCGATCACTTGATCGATACTTTCCTAAATGTCAAAAAATTTGCAACTTCTTGGATTTTTGGTAAAAGAGAGCTGACCATATTTCTTGAATTTAGTGGGTTCATTGTGAACCCAATTTGTGCCACTTGCAAAATCTTGTCGTTTGTCAAACCTTCGCTTGGCCTAATATTCTTGTCAGAAAAAATACATACTTATTAGGATTACACAAAGTAAATCTGACTACTCCTGTTCGTAAGTCTATTTTTATTAAAATGTGTTCTGTGCAGCTTGTCTTTATCTCTATCCGAAGCAGGTGCTTGCAGAGGTTTGGTGATGCCACGGGCAACTGCTTGATTATATGCCCCTGTATAATTCTAGTATTGAGGAATGCGAATCTGGCAAGTCTACAGAGGGAAAAACAGAGATAGGATGTAAGGCCTTATGCGATGGCAGTGCTTCATCTCTATCTATCTCGTGTCACTTAATACACATTTTCATGCATCTCTCAGGCGTGTTCCCATCAGATCCATGCAGGATGTGTTAGTAGCCTTACAATATGAAAGAGCATCCAGTTACAGCATTTCAATAAAATATGGTTTTTGTAATTTCACTCTTTGGATTCCCTTGCCTTGGGTGCACGTGCCCGTGGCCATCGGCCACTCTGCACGGCCCTGATCTGAAGCAAAGAAATTTCATTACCCATCGTTAGGGGACTTCATTAGTTTGCAGTAATACACTGCCATTAAACAACTAGAAACATATTGCAATGTAGAAGTCTCCAAAGCAGCATACATTTTTTGATGTAAGCACAATCGTAACTCCAGTTCTTTGGGTAGCGGATAAACTCCAAGCGGATAGTGCTTTCGTTTCGTGAGAAGCAGTGACACCAACGAAGGTATTTTTAGTTCACGTGTTGCTGCGCACAAGAAGGGAGCCCTGATTTTGCTGATCACTCCCCTAAATACCTTACGGTTATACAGCAGAAAGAAGTTTGGCAAGAACCATACTTGCTGAGAAGTTATATATAATTTCGTTTTACTTTAATTTTTACTGATGCAATCCAAACGTAAACCATGTTTGAGGTCAAGAAAAGGTTTCTTGATGAAAACAGAGCGTTTACTTCTGCCTGAGTAGGTTCATTTTTTTTGTGAAGACTTGATCTTTGTTGAAAGATATCCGAAAATCTCACTAATGTAACACATTCTAGTTTCGTTGACACAGCACACAGGCAAAAAACAAAAATACGATATATGGGATCATGGTCTACGAGAGGGGGGTACAAGAGGTACATCGTACCCGAGCCTGATAGGTACTTGGGCCAAGGAGGATGAAAGTAAGGACCCTACGTTTTTCTGTAATCAAGTCCAAAATTTCTAGTTTAAGTCAGTTACCAGTATACCACTTCATCTATTAATCAATCTTAGCATATGGTAGCTGTTTTATCTACATTCTGGTTGCTGAGCTATCAAAGTTTCTACGTGGGCTCCAGAAGCTAGAGGGCGCGGTATCGGACTTCGTACTCCCTGGAAAAATTTCTTTCAGAGGCCCTGTATGTGGTTTATGTCCCTTCCAGATGTTAAAAATATTTTATAGCTCTCGATGGTTTATCTCCCTTCCAGATATTAAAAACATTCTATAGCTCTCGATGGCAACCATAATTCCACTTTGCGTAATTAAGGTTTCCAAACCCAGCACTACAACATGGACTAGTATTGATTAGAGCCGTTGCCTGTCTCATGGAAGAGGCAGGCTTTCAATTTTGATAGAACAAAAAATAATTAAGAATATGAAATCTTACTGCAAGTCCGGAAAATACAAATCTTTATGCAATTTTTATCAGTTGGTTTAATTGATCTTTTTGCTGATAAAAAATACAGAAGTTATTTTTAAAGATATTACTAAAACAAATGCACGCAAATATTCTGGATATTCTCTACTCTGCGTAGAAGCACATCGATGATCGGTGGGGGTTTCTGCACGTGGAAATATGTTTATTAGTTAGTTCAGCCTTAACTTTGTTCAAATAAATTTCCAGAAGTACCAGGACACTGCGAAAGCTTTTTCTCTAATTGGAAACACAGTCGGAGATTATTGTCCTGTAGTATACTTTGCAACATGTGAAAGAGCGCTTCAAGTGGAACGAAATATACTCGTAATTTTTTGCGAACTTCGGGCTGAATTGTAAAACTTATCTTTTGGGAATGGTGTAAATTTCTCACTTGTCGCAAGTGTTTATATAATATAAAATGCACTAGATAAGAAACGTTGATATTTCAACATATTTACTTCGAAATAGCCAGACAGCATGAATGCTACCAGCAAGGTATTTGTCATATTGCATTTCACAGCACGACGTCTACTCTTCAGTCCTTGCCCCCGGATTAGAACACCCACCTTGCAGAGTTTAAAGCTTATCTGCAGTACAGCCTCATATGCAGTGCCGGATTAAGGTAGCGCGGGGCCTGTAGCATTTCAAGAACGCGGGGCCCCAAGTTAAAAAACACTTCAACACCTGATAAATCATAAAGTGTGTGGGCAAGGCCTCCCTGCTACTAGCTTTACTCTCTGCATGCTCTCTCCAGTTCGCATTGTGACATGACAGTCTGAGTGTATCGCATGCTGACCCCCAGTGTTGCCAGATGGTTGTGACCTAAATCTGCTAAATGGGTCGCAAAAAACTGCTAGATTCTGCTAAAAGTCTTGTCACAAAATTTCAGCTAAAATCTGCTAAAAGCACTGAAATTCTGTTAACAATCTATTATTTTTGCGATGATTAAAATAAACCTACGAAGTTAGACAATATATTAATTTTTCGTCTTGCACTCGCTCTCAATGAGCATGGGCTGAAAATGCCGATCTTGGCCAACACACTTTTCGGCCCACAAATTTATTTCAGTCAACATTTTGAGCAACGTAACTGCAGATTACCTCGTTTTTTGTATGACGCAAAGTTCTTGACCAGCTATGTCCAACCCGCGGCCCAATCAAAGGTTTTGCGCGGCCCAGATTAGGTTTTCGCTGTAGTAAAAGTATCCCATATTCTGACAACCTGTCTTTGTTTTGTTAATCTTGAATTTGACATTTTTGATGGAGGGGGTCTTCAGTGCCACTTCAACACGTCTGTTACCATTGCAGATAGGATTAAAAAAAAATTATTTTGCTAAACTCAAAGTAAGCCATGAAATGTGCGGCCTCTATAGTCATAAATATGTCATTCAATGTGCGGCCCTGGTTAAAGTAGTGACATAATTTTTGACTCAGTAAGCCATTTGGGGTGGACATAGCTGTTCTTGACGATCTGTTTCAAATGGTTGCATGCTTTTATACAGTAAAGCAATGCTCAGCGATAAACAATCTGAGCATAGCTTCAGCCCTACAATTTTTCAAGTCTGGTTTTTATAACTTAAAACTTTGTGTTACATTAGGGGGCATGCAAAAGGTTCTTTAGTCTTATCTGAGTGCTTTTGCTACCAGTTATGCTTTTCAAGCTCACAATGTTTCGCTATGATTGCATTATTGCAAACTTCGCAAAAAGTTTTTCTTGAATCAACAGCAGTGGCGTTGCCAGACCAAAATTTTTGAGGGGGGCAAAAATTTTTGGGGAACCAAAATGTTTGATTTTAGGCGAATAACACTATTTTGTTTAGAAAAACAACTCTCAAAGCACAAAATGACCACATTTTCTAAAAATTTGGGGTGTGTGTGTAGGTCTGAGGTTGTAGGTTATTGTAGAGATCCCTACTAGCTGAGGGTCAACCTAGTTGTTGCACGAGCACAGGTCGGTCTCCCAACTAAGCAACCTGACGTCTTGAAGTTGCCAAGCCAAAGCAAGGCAAATTATAAGGCTCTCACCACTTTGTCTGCTGATAACTCTCCAGTAGAACTCTAAGTTGACTGTTTCTTTCGATTATATTCAGATATGCAACAAAAAACTCCAATACACTTGAGTGTGAAGTCAGATACACGTAACGTAACGGTTCGATATAGAGTCGGAATTAGAATGACGACGAACAAAAGCGTTGGGCGTTCGAATACGCCACAGGAAAGAGCGACCGACTGCGGTTATGTAGGTTTGCAGGCTATCGTATCGACGGTCGGACTGTTCGCAAACAAGTACATCGCGTTGAATCACGAATGGAATACTACTGGGAATTACGCAGTAAGAATGCACAAAAGCATTAAAATATTAATGTGTCCACTATGGGGGCATGGCCCCTTTGGCCCCCCTGGCTACGCCTATGATCAGCAGGATAGGCAGTAAGCACCGAGTCAACTTTTAAGTTCTGAATTTTGCAACCACATATGTCGAAACTTTTGGCAGCTTTGGTTTGCCAGGAAGTTTCCGGGGTTGTCCATGGGACATATTTATATGCCCCATCCCATAGCAATTTATGCCTGTCCCATCCCATGGGATTCCCATTACATTATTATAATATTAATATGGAATACAATTCAAT
>JGI24021J15306_10011378_pt1 | contig 11054 bp, 6 predicted proteins | sample Ectturendosymbi1_FD_15306 | JGI IMG/M metagenome (IMG submission 15306)
ATTTTGGCTTATGTTGCCTGGCCTAGGGCCCAACCGCTAGGCCAAAGTATTTCGCTGAAGTTTTCATTGGAAACTAGGCTCGAGTCCAAGTCTTTTGAGTCTTTGATTGACTTTCTAGCATTTCTGGTTCAAAAGTTATGATCTTAAATAAAGAAATTAATTATCTAATTACCTAATTAGTCAAAAAATTTTACTAACTTAGATAATAACTTTTGAACCTGAAACCCCAGCAGGTCATCCAAAATATCAAAAGACTAGGATTGTAGCCTAGTTTCCAATAAAAACTTCAGCGAAATACTACCATCTCACGGTTGGTGTCCAGGGTTAAGGTGGCCAAAAAGTCCTCCACTTATGACGCCACTCACAAAAAACCCGCACCCCACCATCCAAAAAAATTTTTTTAGAGTGCAAACTACAAGACTTGCCACGTCTTTTGACACTTCAACCAGGTCCGTAACCTGTACAGGAGCGGAGATATTCCTGTGCAAAACCACATGCGATCCAGCTGTTTTTTGCGAACCACTTGAATTAACCCGGACGTCAAAGTGTTAAGAAGTCAAAATTACAAATAACAAATATCATGCAACCATTAAAACTGCAAAATTATATGCAAGGCACTAAAAATGGTATCAACATGTGCTGGTATAGAACCAAATTCGATGTATATTTAGTTTCACATGCATGAAAGACAATCACCAAGAAAAGCTAACCACATGTAAAACTTGAGTGTACTAGTTCCAGTCTGTAACTGCATTACTTCGGCCGAGTCTGATATACAGCAATATTTTTTCAGTCTTAGTCATTTTCTTGTTCTTTTCAGACAGATAGAAAAAATTTTGCCATTTTATACCATCTGATTTCCAAAAAGATCTGTGCCTACAAATTTCATGTTTACCTGTCTGTCAAAACGAATAATATCTGCATGCATCTATTTTTTTCATTTACAACTTGACATGTACGCCATTATTGGGCCAAATATGTGACATGTATGCCATTATTGGGTTCTTATTGGGCCAAATATGTGCATGCTTATGTGCATGCTTTACAATTTGCAATGCAGATATCATTCATTTTGACATACAATTTGCACCAGCTGCCACTGGTGTCTCTTTTGGCTTAAAATTGCCAAATGCTGCATTTAGTTCAGAAACAAAGGGACTTGCAAAAAAACCAGTTTCAGCATGTAGCAATCCCTAGTGAATGCCTACAATTCAGCTGCTATGGATATGATAAAAAGACTAAAAACGACAAAAGTGGTCATTTATCCTGCAGGATTTTTGTAATTCAAAGTTGGAAGCACTGTGCTCCCAGGAATATACATCAATTGGTGGAGCAACCTACACAGTAACAACCTCATGGTGCTGTATTTGCTAATTCAAGCACCGTAGCTTTAAAACCTTAAATCCCAGCAATATCATGGAAAGTTCTCTATTATGGTTTGATATTGTATTGAAGCTTAGCCACCATTACATTACACCATTACAAACTAGGGTGATCATACCAACACACAAGTAGAGGCACAACAGTTAGTGACTATGATAGCTTTTTTTAGCTTGGCAATAATGCCAGGGCAGTGGTCGGCAACCTATGGCCTGCAGGCCAGATCCAGCCTGCCAAATAAAATCATCCAGCCTGCAGCCCTGTTACAAATTGTAGTCACTGTATGGCCTGCCTAGTGGTATTATATTTTATATGTCCTCCTTGTAACTTCTTGTATTGCACACTTAATAAGAAACCACACCGTGCTATAAATGTGCTATGTATTGTACGTTGTATTTTGGGCTTTCATTACGAACTGTGAAAATCAGGAGTTGATCTGATTGAACTTCCATAACTTTCCACATTTTATCAAAATTTTAAACAGCAAATGGAACGCAATTATTGGTACTAAATTAGTACAGCCCACCATACCTTGCAGAGTTTGTTTTTGGCCAACAATTAAGGAAAGGTTACTGACCCCTGATGTAGGGTATGTGTTTTGAAAAAGGGTGTATTTAGAGAAACACACCTTGAAAATTGAAAGGTTGCTCGTTTTTGCTGTACTGCCATGGTACAAGTCACAAACAAGTCTAATGAAGCCTCACAAAACAAAAAAGTCTATAAATGACCATGCCAGCTTCCAGAACAACAAAATGAACACATGTACAGCTTTAAAACTAAAGAATACAAAAAGATGAAGCCTTTAGAATTGACATAAAGGCCTTGAATGAATTTTACACAAAAAAAACTTGCTCACATGTGGTTCAGTAAGGAGCTAACTGTAACAACGAATATTTGCACCAGAAGACATCAACAAAAGCATACAGTGTCAAAATGTGGAAACAGAACATAATCTAAGCTGAGCAATATTTACCAACTCAACTTTGAACCAACAATGAAGAAATGTTTAACATGTAACTTCTTGCTTAAAACCTGACGATTCTGATGAACAGACAGAACACAATACATGTAAAAAAAACAATAACATACTGCCATGTGCAAAAGTGCAGTCTCATGACAATATAGTATTGGTTTTCTTATTGGTTGAGTTGAGCCTTTTCTGTTGATGTAAACATTGCTATTAAATTTTCAATATACTCAGTGTATTATGTTATTGTGTAAAACCATACAACTTACAAAAATACGTTTTAAAATGGTTCTCAGAGATACGCATCATATATTGCAATTTCATCCCATTTTCACACACTTCACAGCAAATTGAACTCAGAACAAAAGCAAGTAATTTTAATAAAACCAGTGCTTGTCACATAGTAGAGCCATTGTTAATTGCTGTTTGTATATAGTTATTTTTATGTAGTTTGTTGGCTTGGTATACATGTAGCATGGGTATATATAGTTCATTGGATTATTTGGCACCAGTATGCTTCAATTTAAATTGGATGTTTACCAGACTTTATATAAGCAAAATCTAGGAACACATGCCATTGTCAAAAAATCAAATTTCGAACCAAAACATAGGTGTAGACTTCACTAACACCCAGTCTTTACACTGGCTTGTTTCCTAAACTATGTTGAGGACATCTAAAATTGTGGCTTCAGGTCAGACCTGCTTGTAATGCTTTATAGATAAAAAGTTAAAAAATTCAGATTTTGATAATTTTCACAAGCCTAGTAGTCTCGTTCACCTTAATTTTGAACTGCTGTTTCTTTCATAAATGTGAAGTCAAATCTGACTAGCAATGGTTTTTATAGTTGCTTAATTCAGGGTCTCCAAACTATGGCCCACAAAGCCATTTAATCTGGCCTGTGAAATCATTTCAAATGGCTGTAAACACATTTTGTCAATATTGAAAAAATAATATATTTACAAAAATTTTTTGATTGGGTAGAAATTTTTTGATTTTCACTCTAAATCCACATTCATTTTTGTTACTTAGTATAGTGGTGGATGTTGATCAAATAACAGATTGCTAAAGCTGGAGAAAAAGTCACGACTGACATCAAACACAAAACAATACAATACAAGCATGTACACAAGTGATGACCAAGCAGAAGAGCTAAGCCCTGCCGTGAATGGAAAACATATCTATGCATGTCTTCCAATATCTTACGTAGTTTTATAGTAACTCAAAGACAAAGTAGTTTCATCTACAAAGAAATAATCATCAGTGAAACATATTTTAAAAGGAAGATAATAGCATTCATGAAAAATCCCATTGAAAAAAACTTTACAAGATTCAATTGCTCCTGAGCAAGATTTACTGAAACACGTGTATAATTTTGTATAATATGATTCAAAATCATAGCAAAGTAGGATACCTGCAACACTTTGTCTTGCATTAAAAGTGTTGCAGTCAAAATCTATCCCGCTTTCAAAAATGTTAGAAATCCCAACTTAAAAATCTTAGTGAGAGCTTGACAACAACAAAAAGAATGAAGCATCAAGGAATTCAGAAGTAATCACAAAAAGTTACAAAATTAACTTTGTAAACTCAACTGATCTTACCATTTCGACTGATGTCAAAATCAACCAAGTAAACAAAGTTGGCAACATCATTGGAAAGGATCTGTATTTCATTATCACTTAATCCTAACTTTTGCAGTCTTGACAACCTGAAAAATTGCTGCAACAACAAAACAGCATAAGCGCATTTTAAAATTGAGCAGCACAGATCGGCATTTACAGTGCATACAAAATTTCGACACCACTATTAAAAAATGTTTAAATCCTTACAGTTAATCATTACAACATGCAGAACATTGTGTTTGTAACAGGATATGGTCCTACTATCATTAAAAATACAGTACTTTCAAAAAGTCACGATTTTCTCAATAATGCCCACATACGAAATTTGCAAATACTACTAGTTTCCCTCCAACATGAAAACATAGAACCACTAACTAAAACAAAAACACATTTAAACATACATTGCAGGGGTGGCCAAACCTGCTCTACGTATGAGCCGCGTATCATAAAACGCAAGTTACAAAGATCTCGAACAGAAAAATCTGAAAACACAAATTTATTTGCAAGCTACACTTCTTTGACATCATAATTCTATTTGGAACGATTTGCAAAAGTAATACTGTGCAGCACGCTAGCTACCACAGTACCATTTTACATTTCAACACTTCGCAATAGAAATAAAAAATAAATCTACAAGTTTTCCGAAAGCTCAAAGAGCCCCATGCAGCTCTCGAGCTGCAGTTTGGCCACCCTTGATATACTGCATCCCAATTTCAATAACATACTATTTGAAAACCATTTACAATAAAAAAATCATAGTAGCAAAAACCTTGGGCAGATCTTTTATTTGATTAGAATCAAGCAGAAGTTCTTCCAATGAACGAGAATATCGAAAAACTTCCTCTGGAACCACAATCAAGGAGCAGTGTCGTTTATCAATGCTGTCAACTTGTCTACAAAAAGTATTACAAAGTTATTCAGGCAAACCGCCATGAGTTCAACATGTTCTTAACACCTTCAGAGCCAGTCCATTTCCCCTTAAGACCCACTTTTTTGCATCACTTAGCACCACCATAAACCCCCAGCTAATTGAGCTAAGAGAGCTGCTCAAACACTCTAACAATACAGGAAGCAGGGTTCCTACACAATTTCGAAAATAAATTTAAAGACTTTTTCAAGACCTCTTCCAAACTTTTTCTGCACCTAACATTTTTGTATGATCTTTCCAGGTCAAATACAGGCACAGCAATATTTAACACAATATGAGTGAAATTATACCAATCTTCAATAAAATATTAAGAAAATATATGTGAAAAGATCAAGTCTGGAAAATTAATATCTTTTTTTATACTAACAGACCAAAAAAAAATTTTTCCAATTTATCCAGCCTGGAAATTGACAAAAAATTTTCCATACTTTAAGACTGGGTAGGAACCCTGGGAAAGTCTTATACTTTACATTTTTTTTTAATTGGAAAGTTTTAGATTTTGGGATTTTTTGGGTGACATCATAATCGGGTTATGTTTACTTATTTTTGGCCAAGGTCACGGGGCGCAAATTTTTTGACTCAAAAGTTTTTATTGAAAACTAGGCTATAACATAAGTCTTTAACCCTTTGATTGGCCATCTAAGGTTTCTGGTTCAAAAGCTATGGTCAAAAAAACAAAATTTGATAAAAAAAACAAACAGATTTTTACCCAAATTTGGGTAAAACATTCAAGTAAAACATAGATAAAATCAAAAACATTCATAAGGGTAAAAACAAAAAAAATTTGGGTAAAAAAACTAAAAAAATTCAATTCCACCGTTTTCAAGGTCAAGGATTTGAAATATGCAAGTTATTTTAACCTATTATCATCAGAAAAAAAGTTATAGCAGCTTTTTACACAATTTACTGTCAGCCAAAAACTGTCCAAAAACCTGTGTGGGCAACTAAACTTTTGCTAAGTTCTTTAACAACTCTGCCACCGGGATTAATTCAAACAGTTCACATGAAAAGAGGCTGTTTGCAGGTGTCTTCACATGGGCATAACTCCGACGCCAAAAGCGCTAGAGAGCTGTTCAAACACTCAAAAGACTGGGCAGGTCTAGTTTGCAATAAAAAAAAATTTTTTTTGGTTTAGTGTTTGGATTTTTAGGCCACTTTGGCCCATTTCATTTGGCCCTGGGCCTCAGCCGTTAGATGGTAGTATGTCGCTGAAGTTTTCAGTGGAAACTAAGTTAGAATCCGAGCCTTTTGAGATTTTGATCAACTTCCTAGCATTTCTGGATTAAAAGTTAGGGTAAAATTACCAATTTTAGGTAAATTTACCAGTCCTTGGTCAAATTACCAATTTGACGTTTTTAGGCTATAACTTTTGATCCAGAAATGTTAGAAAGTATAGGCTAAGAATTTATGGTATTCACATGCTTATGAGAATAAATCCACATTTGGGCATGAATTCAACTTGGGTTAAAGTCGCTTTGATTAAGTAAATGTAATTCTAATTCTGATTTTAGTTCAATACATGTTTTTTAAAATACCGCTAATTTTAATTCTAATCTAATTTAGAAAAGCTAAAAAAATTCTAGTTGTCCAAGTCTGCTCTCTAGGTTGAAGTGTTAACAAAAATGTATAATAGAATGGCCACCAGAGCAAATTTTTCCTTTGAACAAAATATTTATTAAAATAAAATAATCAATTCAATTTTCAACTTTTCACCTGTTACATCGAAAGCTGGGAAAACACTTCCACAACCGAATAGGCATGATCTTTTTGTGACTTGATTTCAAAAGAGTATAAAAATAACAGCTATTTACATTGAAACATTATTCGCATCCATATCTATGCACCTATACATAAGAAAATCATAATGAGCAATTAAAACTCTTTAATTTGCTGACACAATTGCAAGTGATACAAAATTAGCTATAGTTTCATTATAATAAGAGTTAAAAAGATAATTGCATACTTTGTTGCAAATGACAAGGAAGTTATTTTCACTAATAAAAAACATTATTTTACAGAAAATTGGCTAGGCAGCAAAACACTTTTTTACTTAAAATAAATAAGAGAAACCAATACTGGGCACAATTCCTAAAGATAATATATATAGCAATACTAGGATAGACAAGGAATGTAATGTGAAAAATGACCTTATATTTTTTGCAAAATTAGGATAATGGTCAAAAGCAATGCTTTTATTACTAACAACAACTTTCAGCAACAAGTACCAAGCTCTAAACTCAGCTTCACTTTAAAATGCAAGACATAAGCTTTAGTTCATCAGCCAGCTTTATAACAAGACATTAAAGTTCTTCATATGATTTGTCAGTTGCAATCAAGAATGAGACTATAAAATTTCTCCGACCCCTGGCTTGAATTTTTGCAACCATAGTGCTGGTAACAAACAACAGCTAAAAACTTCAGGTTTGCAAACTTTTGAGGAATTTGCACTTGGACACCTAATCTGCAAGCAATGCTTAAGGGTTCATTCATTCACTTCATACCTGTCTTTACTCTGGGATAGGTTGTGGGGAGAGCAGCCCTAGGAGGACTCAAAATTTATCACAGCCATCAGCAATTCCCGATAGTTCAACTGGCTCACACCAAGATGATACCAAGCAACGTCAGGGATGTAATCATGCCAGCTGGTCCTTGGAAAACATCTGGGCTGCTTTCCTGTGGGTGTAGCCAGCAGGACTGCTAATCTTTTCTGGAACATTCTGGACACATGGCCCAACCAACGTAGCTGGGATCTTTCAACTAAGAGAAGTGGCTCAACATTCAACACCTTAGAAATTTCACAGCTGCACACTCTGTTGTGAATGACACACCATGAACTCTGCAAAAATCCCATCTCTGCAACTTGCATTTTGGATAGTCTTCTTTCATCCATTAAAAAAGTTTCATGACCATAGGTGAGAATCAGAACAAAGACTGATTCAAAAGACAAAAAGCCTTGTGATGTTGGAAAACTCATGTTTTGTCAACCCAGGATGATAAAGCCCACACAAAATGTTTGCTTTACCAAACCTTATCAACCTCCTTGTTCCACCTTCCCCCTCTAATGAATGCCACATCAAGGCACTACAACTTCTTCACCTTCTGCAGTGTATTCTTGTCTACTTGCAGCATACACAACCAAGGGTTTCTAGAGAGACATAATATCTTGGTCTTTTTACTGCTGCAATGAGGGTTTGCAAGTGGTTTACTTGTATCCGCCACTGTTTAAGTTTATAGGCATTTTTTACAAGGCTTTAACAAATGGCATGAAACAGCAAAGCATTATAAATCAACAAACATGTGTAATTTGAGACAACAAACAGTAAGGTGTGCAACCAGAGAGGGTGGTAAAAGTGATAGAACTCAAGAAAGAAATGGAAGTACTAAATCCACTACCATGTCATGTAAAGCCAAACACCAATCTGATGATTTTTTATTGATGACAACAGATGTCAAATAAAAATCAATTAGGCAAATTGTCATTTCCTAAAACCATTTTCATATGCAATAATCTAAACTTTTGTCAAGTTCATTGAGTCTCATAACTCCAGTGCATGATCGAAATAACACTTTTTTCACGATCAGATCATTGCTGTAGCTGATAATCTCTTTTCTGTGCTCATTGAGGACTTTTTTGTTTCATTAATGTACTTCTAATTGCAATACCTGCATGGTACACATTATATATAGGGTGGATCCAAAACACTTATTGTGGTAAACAAATAATGGCATATCGACAGAAAAAGTCACATAAGGGTCAAAACCCAAAACTCTTTTAGAAGGTACATATTCATACCTGTTTTAAATGAACAAAACTAACTACAAGTTTTTTAAATATTTTTGGAGCGGTGTATGAGCATGTCATACTTTGAAATCACGCGTTGAGCATTAATTTTGTGGCATTTTGCAACTCCACAACTTCACCAGTGAATTGTGCTAGATAGCTATCCAAACCCTCAAAAGACTTGGTGAGTCTTCCAGTTTGCAATGAAAAAAAATTTTTTTATTTGGGTTTTTTTGCAAGTAATGTCATAAGTGAGGTAGGTTTTTAGCCATTTTGGCTCCATGTTACCTAGCCTAGGGCCCAACCGCTAGATGGAAGTATTTCGCTCAAGTTTTTATTGGAAACTAGGCTAAAATCCAAGTCTTTTGAGCTTTTGCTCAACTTTCTAAGGTTCCGGGTTCAAAATTTATGGTCTAAAAACAACAAATCAATTATCTAATTAGGGCAACTCAGGGGTCAGCAACCTACGACCCACAGGCTCGATCCAGCCTGCCAAGCAAAATCATCCAGCCTGCAGCTCCTTTATAACTTGCAATAACTCTATGGCATGCCTAGTGGTACTATATTTTATGAATCTGCTCTTCTTGCAATTTCTTGTATTGCATACTTATGAGGAACTACTTGAGAGAAACTGCCACTGCGCTGTAAATGTACTGTGTCATATTTTAGGTTTTTGTTATGAACTGTGTAAATCAGGAGTAAACCTGATTGAAATTTCACAAATTTTGAAGTTTTAACATCATAAACAGCAAAGGGACTGGAACTTTTAGTGAAAAATTAGTACGGCCCGCCATACCCTGCAGATTTTGTTTTTGGGCTGAGACTAGGGAAAGGTTGCCAGACCCTGCTATAACTTTTGAACCTGAAACCACAGCAAGTCATCCAAATCTCAGAAGACTGGATTTTAGCCTAGTTTCCAATGAAACCTTGAGCAAAATACTACCATCTAGCGGTTTGGACCCAGGGCTAGATGAAATGGGTCAAAAAGGCCTGAAACGACTCCACTTATAATGTCATTTACAAAAAAACTGAAACCCAAAACCAAATTTTTTTTAAATTGCAAACTCGAAGCCTTGCCGAGTATTTTGAGGGTTTAAGCAGCTCTCTAGCATAATTGCCTAGGGAGCTATGCAGTTCCTAAGACATGCTAGAAACCAGGTTTTCACCTGAAAACTACCAGCAATGAAGGTGTTACCCTTTCCCTGGTTAACCGTTTTTGAAGGCATAATCTTGCTTGTTATCACTTGGCACCTTGGCAGTTCTGATTTTATATAACATTATTATATTTTTTGCATTTGGAAAGTATCTGATAGATAGGATACCACCTCAGAAAAAATAAAAGATTAATGAAATATAGATAGCTGGTGACACAACTCTTCAAGTCATGTGCAGTGTTGTTGAAATTAAAACACTACACTGATATTTCAGTGCTCAAATATGTTTACTTGCTCTTTTCCATTCCCATTTCACTCATTCTTTACTTAACTGAGGAATGGCCAATAAGACGACCGTATTTATTCGAGCATAAGTCACATTTTTGTACTAAATACTCACCCAAAAAGTCAAGTGCGACATGTGCAAGTACACTGTTACTTTGCACGTGTTATGTAGATGGCACTTTGCACCTTCAGTGAATGCAGTGACTTTGCTGGCTTTGAAGTTTTTGTTAAATATGGAGGTGCGACTTATACACACATGCAACTTTTACTCGAATAAAAACCTTGAATACGACAAAACCAAAACAGCTGTACTGTATTCTAAGCACAAAATTTTAAATATACCAGACTTATTTTAAATTGTCAGTTGCCAAATTCATGTACTCTTTTCATAATGGTGGATAACTTAATCCCTTCAATAACAACTTTACTGAGATTGCATCAGTCCACAAATATCAAACAAGACTTGCTGCTTTGCAAAAATACCATTTACCTAGAATGAAAACGTCCCTGGGTCAGTTTTCTTTAAAGTATATTTGGCCCCAAAATTTGATCTAATATTCCCGAAAATCTGAAATATTTTTCACCTTCTTATTTGCAAAACAATATAAAAACATCCTGCTATCTTGTTAGAATTACTGTTGATTTTCGTTTTACATGCTTGTCACTCTGTAATATTGTGTTGATGCCCCTATTTTCCCTCCTATCATTACCTCCACGGTTGCTCACCCCACCCCCTGTACAAAAACATGCCTTTCACCCACTGTACTTGTGTTGTTATTTTTCCTACTTATGAAACATCTTCAATTAGAAATTAGTTTGTGCTAGCAGCAGGGCTGGCTGAGAACTTGACTCATGTGGTCTTTCGCCAACCCTTTGTGATTCAACATGTTAGAACACAATCATTACACTGTGAAAATTGAAACGTCTGATGTTTTTTTT
>JGI24021J15306_10011383_pt1 | contig 11053 bp, 10 predicted proteins | sample Ectturendosymbi1_FD_15306 | JGI IMG/M metagenome (IMG submission 15306)
AAATCTCTGCAAAACTCTTCCCTTACTCAAGCATCTTTCATAATTGTGCAGAAGTAAATTTGTATAATTGCATTGTTTACGGCAAGAAAAGGTTTCATCGCTGATTTTTAGCCTTGAATCCACTATTTCAACCAGGATAGACATTGCAATGACGATCTATTGTTGAACAATTATGACGAAACAATTACTTTGAACCAGATAAACATAACAAGCCCAACTCAGTTGTGCGCTGCAATGTAGTTGATCAACAGCCTGATCGACAATCACTTAATACAGCTGGCGAGGAGTTATGCTTTAGAAGGACGGCCAAACGCGCAACATCTTGGGATAAAAACCTCTGAATATAGAGTACACCAAAGAGGCTGACAAGGTCCGGCGTCACCATTCAAAGGTCCGGATTCGGACCGCGGTCCGCCATTTGAGTAGCCCTGCTATAGAAGTAGAAACAGACATAAAAATACTCTAAAACTAAACAATGCTTTACTCGGAGCTAAACATCAGGATTTACGTACCGGACTTCACCCAACCTCTTATGGAACAGCAACGACAATGATATTGTTTCTTAATAGTACCACTGCTTCGTTATTTCTTTGCCGCTTGTCCAGTCTTACGTTAGGTAAGGTAATTACAAACGCAGTCGCTTTCGCTTAACTCTGTTCTCCACTTGCCACTAGGCTGTACAAAATTGTATTTTTTGTTACAAGTTTACTGTTTTAAATGCCTGATGACAACCTCGAAAGGAAAGGCAAGAACGTCGATAGGAATGCGGTATGGAAAACTTATAACTGACTCAAGAAGCTTTCACAACGAAAAACAGTTTCAGGGCACTGTTACCAGTGCAGTCGATGAGTCCGCAGTATGATTGCATCGTAGTTTTTCAACGTAAACAGAGTTGTATCAGCTGCACTCCATACCCCCCAGCCAGGGGGCCCACGCTGACATAGGGGTCCCAAAATTCAGTGCCGTCACCACTTAACACCCCAAAGAAAGCTTCGATCCCCCAAACTGAAATATGAAGCACTAGAAATCAGTGGAGTTAGGGGTACCTTTGAAAGAAAAGTGCTTATGCATTACAGTTACTTTGGGCTCCTTTGAAAGCAAGGCATTTACATATTACAACTGCTGTTGGGGGCCCCTTTGAAAGCAAACAGCCTTCTTATACATTACAGTTGCTGTTGGGCCCCTTTGAAAGCAAGGTATTTTACACATTACAGTTGCAAAGAGGGGCCCGAGGCAAATGCCTCGCTTGCCTTCCCTTAAACACACCATTGTAATATAACCTGGCAATGATCTTACATGAGAATATGAACCGATTTAACGCATTCTGCTTCATCCGATATGCGTGCTTTCTCACCTGATGTGCGCATGTAAACACTGTAATGTAAAGTTATCTTTATATTATTGAACGTACTGAAGTTGCTGATGAGTTTATCACTTCAAAAGATACAGATGTCACGCGATTTTTCATAATAACCTAGACACACAGGTCGACTAAAAAATAGATTTGGTTGGAAAAAACCCTCAGTGGGAGCGCTGGTCACATGCGGCGAAACGCCTGCTACCGTAACTTGAAGTGAACATTTGAAGTTTTACTACCGTGTTATTGTTACGCAATAACGACCAATAGTACAACAATCCGCCAGCATGCTTCGCAACCTGGCTATGCAGGCAAATGAAGCGAACATGAGCGAACTGCGCACTTGCGCTAAGCGTGTCAAGCCTCACGGTCACGACTTTGCCCCAGGACCGCACACAGGGGACGCGGTGGGGGCGAATCCCCCGTAAAATTTTTTATCCCCCCTGGAAGAATGTGTTGGACATAGTTTAAAGATATTGGACAGAGTTAAAAAAATTTGGCCCCTTTCAGAAAACTTTTCGCCACACCTGGTGTTCCAAGCTGGTTACGGGCCTGCTTTGCCCTGAAGGGTCTCGCGTTCATTGATTCGGCCCTGCCTTCATGCCTAGTTGCCATGGGCGTCCGCAGGGAGGCAAAACGGGCATTTGCCTCCCCTGGAAATTGAGACTAAGAACGAAAATTTTCTAGAAAAGCTGAAATCAGCAGCTCAATTCCGATCAATTGATTAAATTCTTGCAATGGAAGTTTATGTACCAGTATGACGCTCACATTGCACGCAAGTCAGGTTCACTGTTTTGGTGTTATGCACTGATGAGCTTGCAGATCACTCCTGTCCGTTACTACGCTTGCAGAGGCGGGTGGTCTAACTTGCGAGCGGTTTGTTCTGTACGTGTTTATTGCGTAACAATAACATGGCAACAAATCTTCAAAGGTTCACTTCAAGTAAAGGCAGAAAGCATTTTGCCGCATGTGACAATTGAAAAGCACATATCTTGGCAGGTGTATTGCAGCGAGAAAGTTACTGTTGATAGCCGTAAGCCACGCATTTTTATACTGTGTAAAAAGCACGAATTAATCTGTAGCAATGCTTCCACAAGTTTGAAAAAATCCATTGCCAGTGTGAGACTGAGTGTAATGAATGTGCCTGAGTGAATATCTTAATCAAAATACGTTTATGCAGGCTTCTTTTCACCCAGTATAAAACTATGGAGCTGGTTATCTATGCAGGGTCGTGGGAATACTGAGTGAGCAAGTGCAAAGCTGCATTTGATGTGGCGAGTTTTCACAATTCATTTGTCCATTCTTGTTAAGCCTGCGTGGTGTTCTAACTTTAGTTAGTTGTCCCATAGTCGTTGTCAACGTACAGGTCTATTTCTCATTGTTTGAAACAGTTTTACGAGAGTGTCTAACTTTCTTGATTTCTACCGCTGATGTTGTTTTGGTTCTGGACGTTGAAAGTTATGTCTTAGGTTATTTTTAAAAAGTGATCGAAAAAAGGATATTGGGCAGTTTATGAAAGAAAAAGCATTTCTGATAGCCGAAGTGTGGAAAACATTTCAGACAAGAGGTTGAGAAGTGAGGTTCAACCCGCACAGATTGACGAGAGCACCACAAACGCAGTGTTGGATAGATGAATCTAATTCAGACTCAGTTGTCTGCAGTTAGAGGCGTCCACAGGGGAGGAAAAAACGGGCATTAGCCCCCGCCTGGAAATTCGGACGAAGCAAAAATTTCTAGAAAACCTGAAGCCAGCAGTTTAATTCCGATGAATTGATTTAATTCATGCAGTGGCAGTTTATTTACCGGTATGACACAGTGCACAAGATTCAGGTTCACTGTTCTGGTATCATGTAGTGATGAGCTTGCAGTTCACTAAATCCGCTCCTTTGCCTGCAAAGGCAGATTGCGAAACTTGTGAGCGCATTGTTCTACTATTGGCCTTTGTTGCGTACCAATAACATGGCAACAAATATTCAAAGGTTCACTCAGGCCCGTAGCCACAGGGGGGCATTCGGGGGCAGTGCCTTCCCAAATTTCTTTTGTGCCCCCAAATTTTCTTGTTCCCAGAAAAATTTGTTTTAAAAATATAATAAAAACCAAAATCGTGCCCCCCTAAAAATGTATCTTGCCCTTCCAAATCTCAAAACCTGGCTACGGGCCTGGGTTCACTTCAAGTTGAGGCAGTAGCGTTTCTCCGCATGTGACTGACTGATGAACGCAGACGTCTTGGCAGGTAGGCTATATGCAGCGAGTAACTGCTGCTGATAGCATAAGCCACGTACTTATATACTACGTGAAAAGAAACACTGCTGCCATAAAGCGCATATTTTGCAACCAATGTTCCCTGTAAGGTGCGCAACTGCGCAGAACCACCAGACAATTGTCGCAGGAAAATCTTGCAACATTCCAACACATTACGAAAACACGAAAACAAAGAGAACCTATTTGAATGAGATGTGTACTTTGTTCGTATTTTGATAAAATTTTATATTTATTTTAATAATTCACGAAGTTTGTAATTCATTTAAGATTCTGCCTGCTAACTCAGTCTTAAAAATATTCATGCTCACTAAAACAAACATTTGCGAAGTAGAATTTTCATATAACAGTGGTTGCATCGTGTTTGCACAATAGAACATCACAATGACTGAAAATTACATGTGCTTACTGGAAATGTCCGGAAGGGGTCGTCAGGTTAAATTGGGTTGCAAAATGGATCGCTGCATGAAAAAGGTTGAAAATCATGTCTTAGAGCAGCTATGTCCAACCCAAATGGCTTACTGAGCCAATAAGAATGTCATTATCTTGACCAGGCCCGCACACTGAATGACATATCAATGAGGGCCGCACATTAAAAGGCTTATTTAATCTTAGAAAAATAATTTAGCTTAAACTGATATACTGAAAATGTTCGAATCCTAACTGCAATGGTAACAGACGTGATAAAGTGGCACTGAGGACCACCTGCATCAAAAATGTCAAATTCAAGATTACTAAAACAAGGACAGGTTGTCAGTATACAGGAGACTATAGCGAAAACCAAACTGGGCCGCACAAAACCCTCAACTAGGCCGCGGTTTGGACAGAGCTGTCTTAAAGGGAGCACTGTTCGCAACCGTTGCCGTAACATTGAGTATTTTCTTTGTGGTGTAGAAAGGGCAAAGCGTTTTGTGTACATCCTTTTGCGTTGTATCGTCCGAAACCTGAAAAGGATAAGAAAAATGTCGATTTCCCCCCTGGAAAAATTTCTGCGGACGCCCATGCTAGTTGCATACGTCTAGAAGTCAGACTTCCACTTGATCAACGTATTTTGGAAGTGATTGTTGTAAAAAAATGTACTATATCTAGCCCAGGCAGTCTTCTCTTATTTTGTACTGCATAGCAGCAAGGTACCTTTGGTGCTTACGACCAAAGTTACACATTTGCACAGCCTGCTGTTCAGACAGCCATATGGAGTTAATTGTGTAGTTAGTAGAACCTATTTTGGGGGTTGTCCTAAAACAGAGTAGTGCAGTTAGTGGATTATGGATGTTAACCATGTTGCGTCCACATTTATAGGCGATTTGAGATACAAAATGTTGTTAATCTAAACATGTGCCATGCACCAGGAGATTAACAGTCCAGACATTAGCAAGGTTTGTGCATGCGTATTTCCGCCAGTAAACAGCCCAATGCGCACGCTTTATAAGCATTTTGCGCCAATGAAAGAAAACGTTCATCGCGGCGCACATGCTTTGACCGGGCTCATGTTTGCTGTTTCGGTAATAATATTTTGATAACTGAACGATAGGATTGATTCTGATTTCTTCCAAATTTTTTTGTATTTGCATTTCATTACGACATCTCTAAATAATCGGCGTCAATTAAATGACAATGATTTACGACCCAATTCCTTTTGTTGAGCTCGTTCAAACAATTTTAGTTGGAAACTACGAGCCTATTATGCGTATTTGCGGGAAAATATTTATAATTAATTTGCACAATTTGCCAATGCTGTTCATGTTGTGATTTAAAAATAAATTTTTAGAATGTCTAGCCCCCATGCACAAACATGAATGCCCCCAATGGAAGACTTTCTGGAGACTGTTCTGTGCCTCCCAAAATTTCGTTGTGCTCAGAAAATTTCTTTTAAACATATGATAAAAATAATAATCTTTCCCCCTAAAAATGTATTTTCCCCCCAAAACCTTAAAACCTGGCTACGGGTCTGATTTTGCCAAAATTGTGCCTTTAAGGTATTTTCTTTTGAAGGCCATTCGGCTTCGAGATGTAGCATAACGTCGAAAACCTCATTTTATAAATCACCATTAAGCGGGTCCCTGTAAGCATTTGGGGGGGGAAGAGCTGGGTTGATACGGCACTGAACGTAAAGGTGAGTGGATGAGTTTCTTGACGGAACTAAGCCCCATAATGCAGCGTGTAAAAAGCTATACGTTAGGAAACAACTTACCGGTATCTGGCAAAATTGCATTGAGCATGCTCGATTAGCTCAAAGAATTACGACCTAACAAAGCAATTGTGCAGCACCTCACTCCATCAACATGGGACAACTCAGCGTAGATTGATTACTACGTGGTAGCACGCGCGCCTCAAGAAATCATGGTACTCAGCACTAAGCATAGGCGTATGTGTACATTTGGCTTTGGGTGGGGGGGATTTTCGATTGTCCCTAATTTTTACTCCACTATAAAGAAAACAAACAGGAAGCTTCGCAGGGCGATAATTCTGCTTCAGCAAATTGCCCGAACATTGGGCAATTTTGCCTGATTTTTTTAAAAACTTGCACGAATCTGCCCCCCGACTCGGTTGAAACGCAGAAACTTTGGCAAATAAGCAGCTATCTGCAGCTTGGTGGAATGAATAATTGTTTTTACGCGGTTGTGACAAGTTTTGCGCAACAGTTCAATTTTTGCAAGCTGGCTACGCTCCTGGCAACAGTGACTGATGGCTTTGTGGTTTTGATCCTTTTGTCGCAATTGCAAACCCGTAGACAACTCACGCTGTCCACGAAAACTCAGCCCGCTTGCTCCTACTTCTGTTGAACATAGTGTCACAACTTTTTTTAATAACCTCTAGTTGGATTGATGCTTTTTTTCTTCTCATCAGCAACCAAATCTCGAAATATGTGAAACGCTACCTGATTGAAATTCTACCTTAGTGGCGTTAAATATATTTTAGAGCAATATGCTTTCAGGTCCAGTGAATCTATCATGCGTTATGAGATCGTGTTTCACGATAGCCAGCAGAGCTACCTAAAATGGGAGTAATATCATAGCAAATGCCTTTCATTCATATTTTGTTTCTGAAATGTCGCTTCAGCAATAGGTACGTTTTCCATGTACATGTAACTGCACAAGCTTCGTCTGGAAGCATGGTCGTCATTTAGCTATTAATTTGAGTCCTATCGTCAGGTCGGGAATACGTTTCAAACGTTGTTCTTTTCTGATCTTCGGATCGCCAAAACAGTGTCAAACACTAGCGCGTCGCATGCTTTATCTTTTTATACAATTTATAGATATAAGAGATTGTTTGTGGCACCAACAGTGTTCTGAATTCTTGTGCCAAACGAGGCCCATCTTCTGGGACCCGCTTCTAACGTTTTCTGAATTATTGATATAAAGCGCTTTGAAACTGTGGTGATTCCCTGAAAGATCGCATAATTTGACAAGTAAAAATAGCCACTTTTTTGGCCTATAAAAGGTAACCACTTTTTGTGATTGTCGAAGACAACCTTTGGTGTTTAAGAGAGCGAATACCTTTTTCGCGCTCTTCCATTTGACTGCCTCCCAAACGCCTGGTCTGGATCCGCCACTGACCTACGACACTGAGAGAATAAGAAAAGTGAATACTTACAAGACGAACAGACACTCTTATTTGCAATAAGCCTGCGAAACATTTAAGGAGTTTACTGTGGTACTGTTGCAGACCCCGGGGCTAGGACCTGAACATAATGAGAAAAATCTGTTCTTTTAAAGTTCGATTGTTTTCCCGTTTTGTTGTCGACTTCATTCTAATGAGCTTTCTATTCACACATATTGAAATTGTCATCTTGACGACTGAGAAATGTTTCTTGCATCGTGCTTTATTGTTCTTGTTATGAGTCATAAAGCAGAACTTTTGCTGCAACGAATGAGCCAATGAACTTCATAATGTCAATAGCGCAAGGCCATACGGCCTCGCGAAATATTACCACCGGTCAGAACCTTCTATTTTGATCACTTCACAGTTGAAAATCAAATTGATACCAGAACAAAAAGTACGGCGATTCGAAGGCAGACTATCTGCAGAGAGTCCCTTGTTCGAAACGTGCGTTATTAGAAGAGGAGCATAATGTGCATAGCAAGTGTTTTTGAAGTTCTGCAAAGCTTCGATGCTCGTTGGTTCGCCGGAAAGTTTTACGTCACAGAGCATTCGTCAAGCGCAATGTCTTCATGTCACAAAGCTTTCGCTGTGGTTCGCACAAGTTCATAGCGTTCAAAACAACATCTCAATGTCCGCGCTGCACAGATTGATTTCCATAACTGCATCACTTTTAAGAACAAAAGTTTAACAAACTCCAATAAATTAATCCATATTGTGACACTGCGTCACGATAATATCAACAGTTGATCTTATATAATGCATTGAACTTTGTTTACAGTATATTTAATCTATGACTAAAAATTCTGGAAAGATCACAATTTTCAACCACATTTGGAAAATCTTGCTGGATGTTGTTACCGTTTAATTAGAGAGATTCATATTCTTGGCTGCCTGCAAAGAGCATCATAAAGGCTAAGAACACATTTTGGCATGATGAACTTACTTGGCATATTCGCCACACCACTGTTACTGACAGCACGATGAAAAAGTCCTCTTGACATCGGAGAAAGTACATGATAACCAACAGACATTCCACCGGAACTTTGTCCGATAATAGTCACATTGTTTGGATTTCCACCAAAACTTTTGATATTATCTCTTGTCCACCTACGTTACATCAAAAGGAATCTAATATTAGATGCAGCGAAGTTCTAAAATTTAGGAAGTTAGAGATCGGAGAAAAACTGCTACGAATTATTCAATTGCGGGAAACTTACGAAAATTCGTCTTCGATGGAAAACTCGGATCGTGCTAGGGACGGAACCTGGAAGGGGCGATCTCTCCCCCTAAAACCTACGAAAGTAACTTTATTCACCATGATTTTTTGCAATTCGAAAAACAACGTTCCCGATATAAGGTCATTTTGTCGTTCATTGTTTTATCACAGCAGTGTTGTGAAATATACTTCATCACTCTTATAGTAGCGAACCTAGTATTAGACTTGACTACCAAACATTACCGAAATCGCCCCCTTAACCTTACTGGCTGCATCCGTCCCCGGATCGTGCACTGGCACAAATTGATAAACAGGGCTCACGCGACAGGTAACTGTTCCTGGGAGTCATCACACTCGTGGTCAGTTAAGTTTTTGACCTATGGAAATTTTTTTGACCTATGAAAATTCCAACACCTGGGGAAAAACATCTCTGCAAGCTTCACTCCATTAGAACTCAAAGTTAAGTTCAGAGACCTAAAAACATGCAAAGACCCGGGTCTGGATTCAATATTCCCTGACTTGATACTCTACACTAAACTGTCCCTGCTGTGAATTCTTGGTGATGCAATTTTCTTCTCCTGCTTGCGCCAACTTAAACATCTTAAATCCTGAAGAAGAGCTTCAGCAGTCGCTGTTTTAAGGCCAAATAAGCATCTTCTGGACATTTGAGAGTTATCGACCGATATCGCTTTTATGCGTTCGGTTCAAGATTTTTCCAAAGACTTGCTTGCACTCGTGTCGAGCGCATCATCAACTTGCTACTCCCAATGAAGCAAGTAGTTTTCTGGCATGAGGTTAACTATAGGTGAAGTCAACTATAGGTGAAAAACCCAAGGCATCAAGAATAACTTTGAAGCTGAAAAGAAGGCTGGACCTGTGTTTGTTTACTTAACAGCAGCATGTATGACACTGCGTGTGATATCGTAGCCCGATATCGTATGACACTGCGATGCAAGCAACTGAGATTTTCGGCTGAAAGGAATACGGTCCCTATGATCACAGATAAACTGCAATTTCACTAATAACCAGTTGTTATCAAGGGATCAGGTTACGGTTCCTGAAAGTGGCTTCATCCAGGGATAAGTCCTGGAACGCTTCTTTTTCACCTTCTCCGTCTCTGATTAGCCAACCACTCTTTCCATGAAATATGGCAAATGTTCATGCTGATAGAAACTGGTAGTCAATAAACGGCCTTCTGTCTAAAGCAGAGGTGACGAACATGCAGCCCGCAAAAGAATTTCGTGCGGCCCGCGAAGCATTCAGGCGAGACCAGCAGTATTGAACTTTGTTTGTTGTTTGTTTCTGTTGATGAACAATTTTTTTCGTTTTTACCAGGTTTCATAGTATGACTAGAAAGTTGTGGGGGACGCTTGCTCAGGGGTAACTTACAAAGTGGCCCGCGATAGCAAATACTGTAGGTTCGTCACCCCTGGTCTAAAGCAATGGAAACTATAGCAGCGTACCTTCGAATCCAGAAATCAAACCTCAACCCAATCAAAACAGTATCAATGATCTTCCACGTACACTACAAGGCAGCCAGGCATGAGTTTGAACTGCACCTCAATGGTAAACCTCTGACTCTGAGGCCAAATACCTTGAAGAAACATTGAACAGATCGCTAACATACCACCGACACCTTGAGTCACTACGCAAAAACTTCATATCTGGCATCGTACTTATGAGCAAAGTTGATAAAAATCATGATTTGTTTGAAAAAATCAAAAAAATCGGATTTTTTGATTTAAATCGGATTTTTTTGATTTAAATCAGAGTTTTTTGATTTTTATGATTTTGTCATTTACTGTGTAGAGTAGAGGGTGGCTACTAAACAAGTAGTAATTTTTAATTTTAATTAAAGAGTTTGTTTTAATATAAGTTTTTTGTGCTGTGTGTCTTCTAGTACAGCAACAGTTGCTATGATTGATAAAACTTTAATTGCTTTTACTGTATGCTATTAACCGGATTCGTCTGTATATCTTGTGTTGTTACAAGAAGTCTCTGCTTTCAATAAGTGAAACCGATTAAAATTCTATTTAAATATTCATGAAAATCACATAAAGCTTTAAAACTGTGTATGATTTTTTGCTTGTTTTTGTTGATCTTATCACTGATTTACATGAAATGATTTGACCAGAAATAGCTGAACCTTCATTCAAACTTTTTTGCTCTTATCCAAAATCCCTTAATGCAAATAAGTTCATAACACCAATACCGGTCAACAAAATGAAATATTTATTGAAATGCCAATACTGAAACTGCCAGTTTAGTAATTTCATTGACACTCATGGCACACATGCGTAAAATGTTAAAGACCTATCATAATAATATTACTGTTTGATGAATCAAAAATATGTTCTATAAATATGTTTACAGTCAACAGCCTTCATAGTTGATGGAATTTAAATGCAATTTTCACTTTATGCCAATCTGCACTCTCAAACTTATGGCATTCTGATAGTTATGACTAGGGCAAGTTTTTGTTTTCAGTAAAAAAGTGAGAAAGTTGCATTTATTTTTAACGAAAGTTGCATTTATGCGCAGGAAGTTGCATTTATGCGCACATTTGACTGCGAAAGACTTGACACAACCTATTTTCGTTTGCATGGACTTGGCCAAAA